>Ga0209693_10000046_pt1 | contig 47395 bp, 50 predicted proteins | sample HubBroMetageWRM3_FD_188345 | JGI IMG/M metagenome (GOLD analysis project Ga0209693, IMG submission 188345) | Warmed soil microbial communities from the Hubbard Brook experimental Forest, New Hampshire - Hubbard Brook CCASE Soil Metagenome WRM 3... | ecosystem: Environmental > Terrestrial > Soil... | reverse complement strand
CGTGGAGCAGGCTTCAAGTCAGCGCGCTGAAAGAGATTGGCACACCAGCCGTCTGGCGTGATCGATCAGACGAACTTCCGGACTTCCTTCGGTAGCACCAGGGGTCGTTGGGCTGGCGCGTGACGCCAAGAAATAAGAAGGAGAATCGCCGTGAAGCACTCCACTGATCTGCGCAGCTACATCGAGGCCCTCGACGACATCGCCGACCTCGTCCGGATCACCCGGGAGGTCGACGGCGACACGGGGACCGCCGACGCCGCTACCATGCCAAGCGCCGATCGCGCCATCACCTGCCGTCGGCGATTGGCGCTCAATGATCTGAAGCATTAATTTTCCTGGGGTGATGTTCTCAGCTGCTGGTGCAGTCGCGCGGTGGATCGCCCCCTTCCTAACGGTTGCGGCCGTTGCCGGCACGGGCTTTCTTGCCGACCCGGTGCAGGTCGCGTCCGCCCCGGCGGTGCGCTTAGCCGATGAGGTCGACCCGTTGGCCGGCATGCCCTTCTACGTCAATCCCACCTCGGCGGCTATGCGCGCCGCGCAGCATGCCGATCCGCCGAGTCCGGAGTTGACCGCCATCGCCAACACGCCGCAGGCGTACTGGATCGTCCCGGGCTCTTCCGCAGCTACGGTCGCGAGGTACACCGGCGACGCGGCGGCTGCCGGCGCCATCCCGGTTCTGACGATCTATGGAATCCCTCACCGCGACTGTGGCAGCTTCGCTGCGGGTGGCATGGGGACGGCCGACGACTATCGCGGGTGGATCGACGGCATCGCATCCGACGTGGGCGCTTCGCGGACAGCGATCATCCTCGAACCCGATGCACTCGCCATGGCCGACTGCCTCTCGGCTGACCAGCGCGAAGAACGCTACGACTTGATTCGCTACGCCGTCGACACGCTGACGCGCAATCCGACCACGGCCGTGTACGTCGACGGTGGTCACTTGCGCTGGCACAGCGCCGAGGACATGGCCGCCAGGCTCAACAAGGTCGATGTCGGCCGTGCGAGGGGTTTCAGCCTCAACACTGCGAACTTCTTCACCACCGGGGACGAAATCGGTTATGGCGAGGCGATTTCGGGTCTCACCAACGGCTCGCACTACGTGATCGACACGTCGCGCAACGGCGTCGGACCGGCGCCCGACTCCGGGCTCAACTGGTGCAACCCCGGCGGCCGAGCGCTGGGCACTCCACCTACCGCGGCTACCGGGGGCGCGCACGCCGACGCCTACTTGTGGATCAAACGCCCCGGTGAATCCGACGGAACATGCGACAAAGGTGATCCGCCGGCGGGCACCTTCGTGAATCAGTACGCCATCGATCTGACCCGCAACGCGGGTCAGTAGGAGGGCCACCTCACCGAGCCCAGTTCGCGACGAACGTCTTCGGCGTCGCCGCGACCTTGCAGGCGACGCTGCCGTACATGCGTCAGCGCGGGGCCGGCCACTTGATGGCGGTCACGTCAATGGGCGGACTGATGGCGGTGCCCGGCATGTCGGCATATTGCGCCGGCAAGTTCGCCGTGGAGGGGTTACTAGAAAGCATCGGAAAAGAGGTGAGGCCCCTCGGCATTCACGTGACCGCCATCGAGCCTGGATCATTTCGCACCGAATGGGCCGGTCGATCCATGACACGCGCGGAGCGCTCGATCCCGGATTACGACGACATCTTCGATCCAATCCGGGAGGCGCGAATCAATGCGAGCGGCAATCAGTTGGGCGACCCAGTCAAGGCAGCACGGGCTGTCCTCGCGATACTCGACGAGATTGATCCACCAGCGCATCTAGTCCTGGGCTCAGATGCCTTGAGGCTGATCGGCGCAGCTCGCGTCGCCGTCGACAACGATATACACACGTGGGAACGGCTCTCGCGGACAACCGATTTCCCCGACAGCGCCCAGATCGCGACAGCCTGACAACAATGGCGCCACGAGAAGAAATGGCAGACAGAAGCGGATCGACACGTCGGCGCACCATCGGGCCACGAAAGGGTGATATCCGGGAGCAGGAAATCCTCGACGCCGCGGAGAACCTGTTGGCGAAACGCGGCTACCAGGACATGACGGTCAACGAAATCGCCGAGGCGGCTGGCATCACCCGTGGTGCGCTCTACTTCTATTTCGCATCGAAACAAGCTGTTGTCACCGCACTGGTCGCCCGCACTGTGCAAGAGTTACGCGACAAGTCAGGCGCAGTCCACGAAGACACCGCCCCGCCCGAGAGCGTCATTGCCACAGCCCTCGACCAAACCCTGCAACTCTGGATCGATCACGGCGTGGTCATGCGCATTGCAATCGACCTCGCATCAACCGTCCCTGCCATCGAGGATTTTTGGACAGGTACCGCAGAACTCTCCATCGATGCCATCACCGAAGTACTACTGCGGATGGGAATACCAGCCGGTGCCGGACCACAAGATGCCCCCGCCATAGCACGCACGTTGTGCTGGATGATTGAACGCACCTTCTACCAGGCGTCGAAGGTGTCGATGGCCGATCTGCATCGGGCAAAGCAAACGTGTCAAGCCGTATGGTTGCGAATCGGACACGCACCATGAACCCGCGCGGCCGGGGGCAACATCCTGTAGCCCGCACCACCGCCCGCAGAGCATGCCCGCGGCTGAGATCCGGATGCCGCGCTACGGGTATGGGTTGGTGATGGTTTCACCGTGGTGGTCTCGCTCTCGCCAGTCTTCCTGCAAACCGGCGAGGGACCGCAAACCCTAATCACACACTACTTATCCCGCTTATCCGCACACCGGCCCGAATTGAGCTCGGGCCTCTTCGAAAGCAGGTAGACACTTGACCGTAAATCAGGACCTTTCACTCGTTGGTGATCTGGCGCGTCGTGGCGCACAGCTCGGCCGCGAAGAAAGCCGACGCTGTCTTCAAAATCGCGTTAGCTCTCCGTAATTCGGCAACTTCCCGCCGAAGCTTCTTCAGTTCAGCAGACTCTTTGGTCGTGGTTCCTAGTCGCACGCCGGCGTCGATCTGGGCTTGCCGGATCCACTTACGCACCGTCTCAGCCGTGCGACCCCAAGCAAACGCGCGACCTCGCTGATCGCGGCCCACTCTGAATCGTGTTGATCGCTGACCTCGGCGACCATCCGCACCGCCCGCTCACGCAGCTCCGGCGGGTACCTCCTCGATGAACCACCTGACATGACTCCAACCTTTCCAACACGTGGAGTCTCCGGACATCCCGGGGCGATTCAAACGCCTTGGGTGACTATCTACGTCCGCGGCAAGAACAGATCCGTCCCGCAGACGTCGGGCTCATCGGTGGTGCTCGGCCGGGTGGTTTGCGTCGTGAGGAGCTGTCGCACTGGCCGGCATCAGCTCTAACGCGGCTCTCTCGCCGGTGGGCCTTGTCGGTGGGCCTGAGTACCTTTCGTGGCATGAGTGCTAGGGCGAGCTCGGGTGGCGGGCTCGGTGGGTTGTTGGGGTTGCTGCTGCTGATCGGCATCATCATCAAATTCATCTGGTGGATTCTCGGGGCGGCGGCCCTGGTGGCCCTGTTCTTCCTCGGGCGGGCGATCCTGCGCTGGTACGACAAACGCGCGGCTGCCCATGCGCGCTACTGGGATGGCCTTGCCGCTCGTGCCGATCAGCAGCACAACTGGGTGTTGCAAGGCGACGATCGCGGCGTCTACGGCGCCGAAGGTGCCGAGCTGATGCACTATCTCTATCCGGCGTTAGATCAAGTGCGGCGCAACATAAAGCGATGCTGACCTGCGCGCGGCCACCGCCACCGTCTTGGTTGCTAGGATCACGCGGTGACTGATCAGCCGGCGCAGCGTTCGTGCGGTCGGTTGCGATCGGTTTCACGGCGCGAAGTCTTGAAATATGCCGGCGTGGCACCGGCAATCGTGACCATCGGCGCAACACTTGACGCCCCACGCGCGGCCGCCGGCGTCGCCGGAATGGCCGTGTTCCTCGACCCGGGGCACAACGCCGTCAACGACGCCTCAACAAACCAACAGGTCCCCAACGGTCGGGGAGGCACCAAGCAGTGCAACACGTCGGGCACCGCCACCGACGACGGCTATCCCGAGCATGTGTTCACGTGGGCGGTCGTGCGCCTCATCAACGATTCGCTCAGCCAAATGGGCGTTCGTACCGCGTTGTCGCGGGATAACGACAGCTCTGCTGGACCCTGTGTCGATCAACGCGCCGCGCTGGCCAACGCGATGCACCCGGACGCGATCGTCAGCGTCCACGCCGACGGTGGACCCCCGTCCGGCCACGGATTCCACGTCAACTACTCCAGCCCGCCGTTGAACGACGCCCAGGCCGGCCCCGCCCTCCAGTTGGCGAACACGATGCGCGATGCCCTGGTGGCAGCCGGTTATCAGCCGTCCACTTATATCGGATCCAACGGCCTCTATGGCCGCGACGACCTGGCCGGCCTGAACCTGGCCCAGTACCCGGCAGTCCTCGTCGAACTCGGCAATATGAAAAACGCGGACGAAGCCGCCCGGATGGAAAGCGCGGACGGGCGGGCGAAGTATGCCGCGGCTGTCGCCCAGGGCATAACCGCGTATCTGAACGCTAAAGCCGGCTAGCCGACACGAAGAACGTCGTCGAGCCAGTCGTAGATGCGCCCGAAGGCCAGACGTTGGCCGCCGGATTGGCAGTGCGCCCCAGCACCTTCTGCTGCCGTGAAGTCCAGGAGTGACTTCTCGCAGGTCAGATGCTCGAAAAGCAACTTGGGCTGACCGTCGAAGAAGATGTCCTCTTCTGCATCGCAGACCAGGGTGGGGCAGGTGATCTGCTCGGCGATGCCATCGGCAAGGGTGTAGTCGAGGTAGGAGGCCAGGAACGCACGGGGGCTGTCGACGCCCATGACGTATTGGCCGTGCGTGGCAGCCCACCTGATGTTCGGGCTGGACGACATCAGTTGTTCGATCATGGCGTCGGCCTCCGGGGCTGATGCGGCTTGCAGGATCACCTCGGCTTCGGCGCGTGCGCCGGGCATGTTCTCGGTGACCGTGATGCCCAGGTCGTACAGCCCGTCCATGGCCACGCACGCGGCTAAGCGGTGCTCGAAGGCGGCGGCCCGCGGCGCGAGCAGGCCGCCCATCGACAGGCCGAGCAGTCCGACTCGGGTCGGGTCGACGCCGGGACGCGCGAGTAGCCAGTCGAGCACCGGGGTGACGACGTTCTCCCAGTCGGGACGAAACACCAGCCCGTCCAGGTGACGCGCCGCGGGCTGCCCGGGTCCGTCGAAGGTCAAGACGTGGTACCCACGTTCTTGTCCGGCGGCGGCGCCGATCCAATGCAGCTCTTCGCAGGTGCCGTCGAATCCGCTGTGCATGATCATCGTCGGGCGTGGTGTCGTATCGTCGTGACTTCCGGCTGCCCGATAGAAGTAGCCGTGCAGAACCGTTCCTTCATAAGGGATTTCGACGGGCTCGATCGGTGGGTCGAAGAGAGCGGCCGCGGTGTGAAAGCACTGACGCGCACGGCTGTAGGCGTGGTCGATGCGCGGATCGTCGGGGTTGCCGTGCAGGAAGAACTCGGCACTTCGATAGTAATTGTTGGCCCGCATAAGCCCATCGCGAGCGCTGATGCGGTGTCCGTTGGCGAGCATCTTTTCGGCTTCGGCGGCAACACGGTCCGCGGTGGCCAACCACTCGTCGTGCCAGCTGTCGTAATCACCGGCGGTGATGGCCTGGGCGGTGGTCAGAACCTCGCCGATGTCGGCGCCGCCATAGGCGGTGTGCCCCAGGTTTCGCTGAGTCTCGTACCAGAAGGTCGTGTCGTGGGGGAACAGGATCGGGTCCATTGGTGCTCCTAAGGCAATAGCAGTTGCTTTAACGACGGTACGGCAGATGAGTCACTAAAGCAAGTGAAAATGCGTTAATATCTAGCCATGGCTGATCGAATAGAAGTGCGTCCGCGGACAGGTGGGCGCAGCGCCCGGGTTGTGGCAGCAGTCCACTGTGCTCTCAATGAGATTGTGGCGCAGGGAAACCCACGTTCGGTCACGGTAGCCGAGATCGCCGAACGGGCGGGGGTGAACCCGACGAGCATCTACCGGCGCTGGGGCACGCTCGAGGCGCTGGTCCTCGACGTAGAGGCCGCCCGGCTTCAGGTCACCTCGCCCATTCCCGATACCGGAACGCTGCGCGGCGACTTACTCGCATACGCCACCCGCGCGGCCAAGGACATCGCCCGCCCTGGCGGGTTGGCATTCTTGCAGGCCGTCCTCGGCGTCAGCGCGGAAAGCGAACCGCAGCGCAGCGCTCCGCTGCGGGAACGTGGCACACAGATTCAGGCGATGCTCGACCGTGCTCGCGACCGCGGCGAACCGGCCCTCGACCTGACCGACGTCCTCGACTGCATTCTGGGGCCGATCTACATGAGAACGCTGTTCGGTGTCGGCGGTCTCACCAAGGCGCGCCTTGCCGCCTTTGTCGACCGCGCGCTCGCACAACCGCCCAAGCCGCGTTGACAGCCAACCGCGCCCTGCCTCATTGTCAACTGCGATGTCAGCCAGGCATGCCAGACACCCGCGTACTAATCGCTGGTCCACCCGGACTCGTGTCGCGCGCGTGCTCGCAATCGTGGCGACGGCGGTGCTGATGGCCGCGATTGTGACGTTGACCGCCGTCTTCACCTATCGCCACGTCGCCCCACAGCTGTCATCGCCGAAGCCGAGCCAAACACCCCCACCTTCCTCGGCGACCACATCGGCGCCACCGAAAGAGCCCCTGGAAGCGGACTTCGCCGCGTTGGAGAACCGTCTGCAAGCCAAGATCGGTGTGGCTGTCAGTGCCGTCGGCAACGGGCAAACCCCCATCGCGCTGGGGGACTGGGAAGAGGGACCGGCCTGGTCGACGATCAAAGTGCCGCTGGTCATCGCGGCCTACCGGCAGCAGAAGCCGCCGCATGTCACCGACACGATGAGGGCCGCCATCATTGAGTCGGACAACGCGGCGGCCGAATCGATATGGGAGACGCTCGGCGATCCCATCACCGCCGCTGGGCAGGTCCAACAAATCTTGGCAGAGACAGGAGATCCGACGGCCGTTGAGTCGCGAAAGTTGCGGCCAGAATTCACGGCTTTCGGGCAGACCGTGTGGTCCCTGGTCAATCAGGTCCGATTCACCGCCAGCGCCGCCTGCAATAGCGAAAACGACCCGGTACTCGATCTGATGGGACAGGTCGTACCGGATCAGCGCTGGGGGATCGGTGACATCCCGGGTAGTGCGTTCAAAGGAGGTTGGGGGCCGTCGCCGGCCGGCAAATACCTCGTCCGCCAGATCGGGGTGCTCACCAGTCCGGTCGGGAAGGTCGCGGTGGCGATCGCAGCAGAGCCCGCATCCGGGCAATTCGCCAACGGCACGCAGGAACTCGGAGACGTCGCCAAGTGGCTGACAAGCCACCTCGCCGCGATGCCCGCCGGCCAATGCGGTCGGTGACCGTCACCGGCAGGCGCCCACAGTTTCCTTCGAGGCAAATCCAGCGCATACGTCGGTGGGGTGACGCATACTTTCCCTGCGGAAGGAGATGACGTGTCTGTGGACTCGCGTGTCGGTACGACGTTCGGCAAGTACAAGATCACCGGCGTCCTCGGCAAAGGGGGAATGGGCGAAGTCTACGAGGCGTATGACAACGAGATCCGCAGAACTGTTGCGCTGAAGATCATCAAAAGTCAGTTCGCAGACGACCGCACATACAGGATTCGGTTCGAACGAGAGTCGCATGCCGCAGCGAAGTTGCAGGAACCGCATGTCATTCCGATTCATGATTTCGGAGAGATTGACGGCTGCCTGTTCATCGACATGCGTCTGGTCCGCGGGACGGACTTACTGAGCTTGCTTGAAAAGGGGCCCTTCGATCCGAATCGAGCCGTCGGCATCATCAGCCAGGTCGCCGCGGCACTCGACGCGGCGCACGCCGACAGGTTGATTCACCGTGATATCAAGCCGCAGAACGTCATCGTCACACCGGCCGATTTCGCTTACCTGGTCGATTTCGGCATCGCCGAGGTGATAGGTGACAACACCCGCCTCACGGTGGCCGGCTCCCAGATCGGCTCCTGGGCTTACATGGCGCCCGAACGATTCAGCGACCAGCAGATCACTCCCGCTGTTGACATCTACGCGCTGACATGTCTTCTGTACGAGTCGCTTACGGGACAGTTGCCTTTTCCGGTCGAGTCTCAAGAAGCAGTCATCCTGGCACATTTGTCGTCCCCACCTCCTCGACCGAGTCTGGTGAATCCGAGAGTTCCGCCGGCCTTCGACGATGTGATTGCTCGCGGCATGGCCAAGGAACCCGACGACCGGTATGGAAGTGCAGGCGCACTGGGGCGGGCGGCCAATCGGGCACTGCAAGGCGCCGGGCGTACCTCATTTGCCCCGCCGGATTCCGCACCGACCCAATACGCGTCACCGCCCCGGTACGCGTCCCGGCCGCCTTCGACGCCATCACCGGCTTTCGGTCAGCAAGCATTCCCGCCGAGCGGGCCGCTGCCGGTGACTTCTGGGCAACGCTCCCAAAGTGGTTCCCCACGCTGGCTGGTGCCGACGGTTATCGCGGTCTCCGCGGCGCTGGTCCTCGGAGCAATCGGGGTCGTCATCGGTCTTTTGGCAAAGCTGAATTCCACACCGGCCCCAACCGCCGCGCCGGTGACGCCAATGACATTCCCGTCGTCCACCGACCAAAGCCCATCGGAGCAGGTCCCGTCGGAGTCGATTCCGCCGCCGATCACCGGCACACCGCCGCCGTTGGTGATGGGCCCGGATCAAAGTAGTAGCCATTCAACGTGTGATCAGGGCTACCAGCTCGCGAACGCGACCGGATTCGGGGTTCACAGTGGGCGTGGCACACCGGAAACGTCGTGCTATTTTGCGAACAGCGTGTTGCTCGCGTACTGGAACACCTACCACAATGCCAGCACCGCTTTGCGAACCGTTTCGGCGGCGGGAGCTGTCCGCTGCGGCACCATTGGGGGTGCGAGTTGCGATCCAAGAAATCTGGCGAACTTCCTGATGCAATGCAGCCAGGACGGCTCGAACTCCTGGATCAAATGCACCGGGGGAAATGACGCGGTTGTCTACCTCTGGTAGCCGATCCGCGGAGTCTGCCGCTGGCCGCGTCATCGACGTCTATCAACGTCACGCCGACGCGTGGTCTCGTGACCGTGCCGATCGCTTGCCCGAAAAGGCTTGGCTCGACTCGTTTCTGGCTCTGCTCCCGGACGAGCCCGCGGTCCTCGACGTTGGCTGCGGTACCGGCGTGCCGATCGCCCGCTACCTCGTCGGACGCCGCTGCCAGGTGACCGGGGTTGACGGGTCGAGGGCAATGATCGCCCGATGCGCGGGTCAGTTCCCCGAGCACAAATGGCATGTCGGCGACATGCGAACATTGGCGCTCAATCATAAGTTCGATGGAATTGTGGCCTGGGACAGCTTTTTTCATCTTTCCCCGAACGACCAGCGCCAAATGTTCCCGATCTTCAAGTGCCACGCCGCAGCGGGTGCGGCCCTGATGTTCACCAGCGGCCCATCAGCCGGCGAGCAGATAGGCAGCTACCGAGGCGAGCCGCTGTACCACGCAAGCCTGGACGGCGACGAATATCGTGGACTTCTGCACGACAACGGGTTCGACGTCGTCAGCCACGTGGTGGAAGACCCCACCTGCGGGCACCACACCATCTGGCTCGCGCGACAGCGATTAGCCTGAAGCGGCCAGAGTTCGGCGCAATTCGTGCGTCATGACCGAGTGGGGGCCCAGCAGCATGACCAAGGAAACCAGGAGAGAGCTCTGGGAGCACCGCACCGAGTGGCCACTGGCTGTGGTCGCTGTCGCATTCCTCATCATGTACTCGGTGCAGGTGCTTACTCGGCCACACGGTCAAGAGGCCCGCATTCTCTGGCTGGCGACCTGGCTCGCCTGGAGCCTATTCGTCGTCGATTACGTCGTTCGCCTGATCCTGGCGTCCAACCGTCGGCAATGGTTCGTGCACCACATATTCGACCTGCTCATCGTCGCGGCTCCCCTGATGCGACCGCTGCGGCTACTGCGGTTGGTTGTCCTTATCGGAGTGCTGCAGAAAGCCATTGGCAACGCCGTTCGAGGCCGCATTCTGATATTCACCATCTCGGGTGTCGTTCTGTTGATCTATGTGGCATCTCTGGCCATCCTCCAAGCGGAGCGCGACCAGCCAGGTGCCAAGATCGTTTCTTTCGGAAAGGCCGTGTGGTGGTCCATCAACACCGTGACCACCATCGGTGTCGGCGACCTGTATCCGACAACTATCACCGGGCGGGTGATCGCCGTCATGTTGATGATCGGCGGAATCACTCTCATCGGTGTGGTGACCGCATCGCTGGCCTCGTGGATTGTGCAACGTGTGTCGGAAACGGACAGGGCCCTTCAGACGGCAACAGCTGCCCATATCGACGAGCTTCGGGATGAAATCCGGATGCTGGCCCTGGAGGTGCGGCGATCTCGCTAGACGAGCTGGGCGAACGCGGTCACGACGATGAGCAGCAGTACGGCGAACCCGATGATGTACACCTGGCGACGGGGAGTGATTCGTGCGGGGATTGGGCGCTGCTGCAGCGTCTGCTGGCGTTGCAAAGCGATCACGTAGGTACCCGACGCCACTACTGCTGCCAAGACAGCCGGGATGAGCGCCGCCGGCCCGGCGGCACCATGCAGGTCTTTGATGGCGAGCAGCGCGCCGTTGGCCAGCAACGCGAACGACGTCCGGGTCCAGGCCAGCGTTGTGCGTTCCGCCGCCAGCCCGTTAACGGTTGACCGGCTCAACCCGTGAGCGCCTTGGCGATGACCAACGCGAGCGCGATGATTCCCACCAGGCTGAGACCCACCGCGAGGTAGGCCGGTGAGGGCTGACGCGGTATTGGATCGCCTCTGCGCATGGCGCGCTCTGTCTGCTGCCAGCGCAGCAGCCCCATTCCGCTGGTGACGAGTGCCAGTAACGCCAGCCCCACGCCAAGAAAACGGCGCGCGCCAGGGACCGCTAACTCCGGAACGAGCTGTACCAGCGCGACCGCCGCGGCGAGCAGCCCCAGCGCGGTGCGCTGCCAGGCAAGGAATGTCCGCTCGTTGGCAAGGGTGAACCGGTAATCGAGCTCCTGCTCGACGGCGCTGTCGGCGCCACGTTCGGTGTCACTGGCCACGGCTACCTCGCAGTGCTTATCGAGACAAGCGTTTTTCTATCGCAGATGTTAACTAACAGTATGTCCCGCCCAGTCGTGTTTCCCAGCTCCGCTGCATGATGAGGGTTGTGGTTAAGGCGTTGTTGTTCGACGTGCAAGGTACGGCGACGGATTTTCATTCGACCGTCTGTGCGGCGGCGCAGCGCATCAGCGCTGGCCGCCACCCCGGTGTTGATTGGCCTGACGTCGTGCGGCGTTGGCGCGCAGGTTACTTCGCCGCGCTGGATGCCGCGCAGAGTCGCCACCGCGGCTGGGTTTCGGTGCACTCGGTGTATCGCGACGCACTGGATCCGGTCCTGGACGAGTGCGGCATCGTGGGGCTTTCGGATGCCGAACGCGAAGAGCTGACTCTGGCCTGGCAGCGCCTGGAGCCATGGCCGGATGTCGTGCCCGGACTGAGTCGGCTGAAGACCGTGTCGACGTTGGCCACCCTGTCGAACGCCGACGTCTCGGCGGTGGTCAATATCTCCAAGCGAGCGGGATTGCCCTGGGATGCCATCTTTGCCGCAGAGATGGCCGGGGTGTTCAAACCCGATCCAGCGATTTACCGCATGGCTGCGACCTATTTGGGTCTCGAGCCCGCCGAGATCATGATGGTGGCAAGCCACAAATACGACATCCGCGCTGCGGGCAATCTTGGTTTTCGAACTGCCTTCGTGGCGCGCCCGTTGGAATTCGGGGTCGACGGTGAGGCGGATGTGGCCTATTCAGACGAGTTCGACATCAACGCGTCCGACTTTCTGGACCTCGCCGACCAGCTGATCGCGCCGGTTGATATTCCCCAGTGACGCTCTTGACGGCGTCAGCGATGTGCGGACCCGGTCAGGGGCTGGCCACTGGCGGCTTGGAGCAGGCAGATGAGGGTGCTCGGGGTGGGATTGGCACCGGTGCGATCCATGTTCGAGTCAATGAGGTAGGTCACGAAGTATGGGCTGCCTTGAACGGACTGCGCGGATTGCCCGGTATAGGCCGGAAGTCCGGCGGTGCAGTCTCGATTGGCAACGGCGGTGGTGGCGCTGTCAACCGTCATCGGAGCGCGCAGGTACACCTCAGCCAAATGCGCTGTCCCACAATCGACGACGGTAACAGTCACCCGGCTCAGATCGGCCGGCGGAAGGTCGGCCAGGCAATCGCCGACCTGTAGGTCAATCCACTTCTGGGTCCCCGCGCGTTGTGGTGCAGCGCTGGCATGACCGCTATCCATGGCGCAGGCGGCTAGCAATGAGACCGTGGTCAGGCCGCACAACGCAGGAAGGCTCCGGGCCCGCATGGCAGCCTCCTTGGTCCCATCGGTTAGGGCTGCAGTTTAAGCATTTCGACGTCGGCGAGGGGCGGATTCGCAGAAGTGGTCAGTGCCGGGTCCGGTTTCTCTGACGACATCGACAGCAGGCCCCGCATGCAGCGAGCGGCCAGCACCCAATTGAGCGGCTTCCTCATATCCAGCCCACCCAGGAGTTGCTTGATCATGGTCAGCGTGTCGAAGTAAATACGTTCGCAGACAAGCGTTTCCGTGTCGTCGAACACAAAGTAAGCGGTCATCCGGACCCGGAAGCGGCTGCCGGTAGGCGGAACCTTGCCCAGATAACCTCGATGGGTGCCCATCAACCAGAACTCGACGATCACCGCGTCGGCGCTGTGTCGCAGCGCGATGATCTCGTGGTCTTGGTCGGGGAACGCGGTGCGGGTGTAGGTGTAGTAGCCGCGCACCGCCTCGTCGCCGTCGTGGACGACCATCTGCGGGATCAGCTCGTAGCGGGGATGCGGGAACGTCGACAACACGTCGTCCCAGGCGTGGCGGACCTCGTCATGGAAGTGGTCGAGCACCAGTTTCTGGCGCGCAGCGAGCACGTCGGCAGCGGGAAAAGCGGGGATAGTCACGGTATTACCCTAGGCTAGCGCGAGCAGACACAGAATCGCACGCGCGAGGCGGCGCGCGTACGATTCTGTGTCTGCTCGCCGGGGAAACCTCAGGACCGGGGAGTCCAGGCGACCGGCAGCCTCTTGATGCCGTGAATGAACTGCGAGAGCAGTCGTGCGGGTTCATCGGTCGCGACGATGTCCGGTATCTCGCGGCACAACTCATCGAACACAACCCTGATCTCGCGGCGAGCCAGGTTCGCGCCCAGGCAGAAATGCGCGCCGCCGCCGCCGTAGCCGACATGCGGATTGGGGTTACGGGCGAGGTCGAAAGCCCACGGATTGGCGAACTTTGACTCGTCGCGGTTGGCCGAGTTGTACCACAGTGTGACCTTGTCGCCGGCCGCGATCTTGGTGCCGCTCAACTCAACGTCTTGGCTCAGGGTGCGCCGCATATAAACCACCGGCGAGGCCCACCGCACGATTTCCTCGACTGCAGTGGGCGCCAGAGCGTCGAAGTCGGACCACCACTTTTCCCGCTGGTCGGGATAGCGAGACAACGCCAGCACGCCATGGCTGATCGCATTGCGCGTCGTCTCATTGCCGGCCACCACCAGAAGAATGAAGAAAGAAGCGATCTCCTGCGATGACAGCCGCTCGCCGTCGACTTCGGCTTCGACCAGGCTGCTCGTCAGATCGTCGTGGTGGTTGGACCGGCGGTCTTCGGCCAGCGCGGTGGCGTAGGCGCCCATGTCCATCGAAATCTGAAGGAACTCTTCGAAATCGGTGGTCAGATCGGGGTCGCCGAACCCCAGAATCACGTTGGTCCAATGAAATATCCGCTGATGGTCTTCCTCGGGAATCCCCATCATGTCGCAGATGACCTGCAGCGGCAGCGGCCCGGCCAGCTCGCTGACCAGCTCCGCTTCGCCGTCGGGATGATTACTGACCAGCGATGAGACCAGCCGGTGGGCCCGGTCGCGCACCGACGTCTCGATACGGGCCACGACTTTCGGAGTGAACGCCCTGCTCACAATCGAGCGCAGCCGCTGATGTCGCGGATCGTCCAGCACGATCATGGAGCCGAAGTACTCGGCGACCTCCGGTGTCTGGTCGTTGATCGTGATGCCGGGGCTGGAGCTGAAGATGTCCGGATGACGGCTGGCGTAGAAGACGTCGTCAAGCTTGGTCAGCGCCCAATGCCCGTTGCCGTTGCCAAACCCTTCGTACTCGATCGCGGGCCAGTAAGAGACTGGGGCTTCCCGGCGCAAGGTGGCGAACGCGGCATCGCGGATGTCGTCGTCGAGCCCCCAGAACTCCAATGAGCTGAGATTGATATCGGCGAGCGAAATCTCGGGCGGTGCCACCCCGTTCACTCGAGTTGCTAGACCCTTTTTGGAACCTGTCTTGAGGCCCATCCAGACCCTCCTAGTCCCGCTTCGCCGTTGACGCAGTGACGCCGTTGGAAGATATTGGCGAGCCTAGACCGTCTGACCTGGCGACGGGTGCGTCTGCTCGGCCGTGGTCAGTGCGTGCACAGGGTTCGGGCGGGCGTCCCGGTCGCTGTCGCATCTTTCACCGAGGCGCCGTCCACGAGAATCCGGCAGGTCAAGGTGCCTGGCCCCTGTGCGCTGATTACGTACACTTCGCCCCCGTAGCTGTTGAACTCGGTTGACCATGGCAGTTTCGCGTTGACCGCGCGCTGCTGGCCGGTGTCGGTTTGGTAGGAGATGAAGTCGGCGGAGGGGGAGCTGCCGCTGATCTCGTAGCGGACGGTAGGAAAGTCTTTTGCGTTAGCCACGCCGGCACCACATATGTTCGCGAACCCGATACCGATTGCGAACAGGGTTGCCGGTCCGCTGAGATGTTTCGTCATGGTTTCCCATGCTCTCATCGCCAACGACGGCACGGAAGTGATTTCCGCCTAGACGTTTGGCGCCAGGTGTACCGATTCCACCGTGTAGAGGTGCGGTTCGAAGCTGGTCGCAACGGCGGCGCAGACTTTCATGTGTTCGCGCGCGCCCGGGTCGTCGAATATCGCTTGGTAGGCCTCGGGGCTCTGCCACTGCGCGTAGTTGACCACGCGGGTGCCATCGGTGCTGACGTGGATGTTGGCCGAGATGAAGCCGGGCACGAACCGCATCGTCTCCTCGGTGGCCCGACTCAGCAGTTCGGCCAGTTCTGATGCTCGTTCGGGCGCCACGGTGAAGACATTGATCAAGGTGGTGTGCGGGGCGTGTCGTTGGATCTTGGATCGAATCTCAGTCATCAACTCAAACCTCCGTGGTTCAAACCTATGTCAGGAACCTTACATATTCGACACTAGCACGATGTAAGGTTCCTGTCATGGGTCAGGCGGAGATCGAGCGTGGTGCGGGCTATCTGGTGAAAAGGGTGCAGCAAGGGCTGCGGCGCCGCTGCGACGCCGCGCTGAAGCCGACGGGGCTGTCGATGGCTCAGTACGCGATCTTGCGCGCTCTGCACGACCATCCCGACGCGTCGGCCTCAGAACTTGCTCGGCTGTGCTTTGTCACGCGCCAGTCGCTGCGTGACGTTTTGAGCGGGTTGCGCACCGCTGGTCTGGTTGTCTCGTCGGATACCACGGGACGGGGTCGGGCCCGCTCGCTGCAATTGACCCCGGTTGGATTGCAGCGCCTCGAAAGCAGCCATGCCGCGGTCGAAGGTGTCGAAGCTGACATGCTGCGCGGGATCGCACCCGCGGTGCACGGTGAGCTCGCCTCCCTGCTCCTTCGCTGCGCAGAGAACCTCGAGACCCAGCCCGACGACTGAAGGCCGCACTGGTCTAGATGCGCCTGCGCGCCACGCTTAGTGTGAGTCCGAGAGCGGGGCTGCTGATGGGAAGGTCGGTCGAAAAGTGGGTATCTCGGAACGCGGCTCAAAGCGAGTAGTTGTTTGGGGCACAGGCTTCGTGGGCAGGATGGTGATCGGCGAGATCGTCAAGCATCCGCTGTTCGAGTTGGTCGGTGTGGGTGTCAGTAATCCGGACAAGGTGGGGCGCGACGTCGGCGACATCTGCGGGTTGCCGGCGAAGCTGGGCATCACCGCCACCAACGACGTCGACGCCTTGATCGCGCTCAAACCCGACGCGCTGGTGCACTACGGCCCGACAGCCATGCACGCCAAAGACAACATCGCGCTGATCACGCGTTTCCTGCGAGCCGGCATCGATGTGTGTTCGACCGCGATGACACCGTGGGTGTGGCCGACGATGCACCTGAACCCGCCAAGCTGGATCGAGCCCATCACGGAGGCCTGCGACCTGGGCGAGTCGTCGTGCTTCACCACCGGCATCGATCCGGGATTCGCCAACGACCTGTTTCCCATGACGCTGATGGGCCTGTGCTCGGAAGTGCGTCGGGTCCGGGCCTCCGAGTTGCTCGACTACACCAACTATGAGGGCGACTACGAAGTCGAGATGGGCATCGGTCGGGAGCCCGAATACAGCCCGATGCTGGAAAACCGCGACGTGTTGATCTTCGCCTGGGGCGCCACCGTCCCGATGATCGCGCACGCCGCCGGCATCATGCTCGACGAGATCACCACCACTTGGGACAAGTGGGTGACTCCCACCGAGCGCGACACCGTGAAGGGCGTTATCAAGCCCGGGCACGTGGCCGCCGTCCGCTTTACCATCAACGGGATTTACCAAGGTGAAACGCGGATCCAACTCGAACACGTGAACCGCATCGGGCGCGACGCTGCCCCCGACTGGCCGTCCGGCCACGACGATGACGTCTACCGGGTGGATATCGAAGGGACCCCGAGCATCTTCCAGGAAACTGCGTTCCGGTTCACCGACGGCTCGGGACGGGATCCGGCCACCGCCGGGTGCCTGTCGACCGGGTTGCGGGCGCTGAATGCGGTTCCGGCGGTCAACGACTTGCGCCCGGGCTGGGTCACCCCGCTCGACCTGCCGCTGATCGCCGGCGCCGGCAACATTCGCTGATCGGGTCGCATGGCTGTCGCCGTGTCGTTGTACAGCCCACGCATAGCCGACACCGAGATTGGCTATAGGTATAACCGACAGAATTCGGGGAAGGCGGGCGCACGCCGCCGCATACCAGGGGATTGGACCAATGTCAGACGGAGCTAGGGCCGCGCTGGGGCTCTCGATTGGCGCCACCAACCTGGCAGCCGTGACCGCCGATCACGCCATCACCCGCAAGCCCGTGCTCACGCTGTATCGGCAACGTGGGCCCGAGGTCGGCGTGCCGTCGGAAAACCCCAGATTGGACGAGCCAGGGTTAGTGATCAGCGACTTCGTGGACCGGGTTGGTGACCCGGTCGCAATCGTGGCCGCCGACGGCTCGCTGCACCGCAGCGAGGCCCTGGTCGCCGACGGGCTGCGCACGCTGGCCTACGCCGCCACCGGCGGGCGCACCCTGCCAGAAAGCGTCGCGGTGACCTATCCAGCTCACTGGGGATCCAAGGCAGTCGACGCGCTGGGGGGCGCCCTGAGCCTGGTGGGTGAATGGTCGAACCGGGCGCGGCCGCTGACGCTGATCCCGGATGCCGCGGCGACCCTATTCGCCGTGCGCGCCAACCCGGGCATACCGGCCCGGGGCATCGTCGCGGTGTGCGATTTCGGCGGCAGCGGGACCAATATCACCTTGGTCGACGCCGCCGGCGATTATCAGCCGCTGGCCACGACCGTGCGGCACCACGACTTCTCAGGCGACCTGATCGATCAGGCGCTGTTGACGGCCGTCTTGGCCAACATTGGCAGCGACGATTCATTCGACCCGTCGGGCACCTCGGCGATCGGCTCGCTGGGTCGGCTGCGCAGCGAATGCCGTAGCGCCAAGGAGCAGCTCTCGTTGAGCACTGTGGCCACGCTCAACCAAGGGGCCGTGGGCGGCGATATTCGGCTCACCCGGAACGAACTTGACGACGTCATCCGCGATTCGCTCAACGGTTTTATGGCGGTCTTGGAAGAAACCATCAGGCGCAACGGAATTCGCGACTCCGAACTGGTCGCGGTGGTGTCGGTCGGCGGTGGCGCGAACATCCCGGCGGTAACCACCATGCTGTCGGGCAATCTGGGTGTCCCGGTGGTCACGACGCCGCGCACGCAACTGACGGCAGCCATCGGCGGGGCGTTGCGGGCGTCGCGCGGCCCAGACGATGCCAGTGCCACCGCGTTGACGCCGGCCGCATCGATGACGTCGACGCCGTCGGCGCCAATCGGCCCGGCAGTGCGAGAGGCCGGGATGGCCGAGGCGCGGTTGATGCCCGCGCTGGCTTGGTCGGAGGCTGGCGACGACTCGCGCGCCGTGCCCGTCGGCACTGGCGGGCCCCGGAGAGCTGGTGGTTCCGGCTACACGTCTGCGCGCCCGGCGCTGAATTTCCGGCGCACTGCCCGGCCGCGTCCGAAAGTTGCGGAGGCAAAGCCCACAGTCATCCCGTGGTATCGCCTGCCGGCGGTGATAGTCATCGGTACCGCAGTGGCGGTGCTGCTGGTGGGCCTGGCGGTGGCGATCGGGTTGAGCTCCGACAACACACCGGTGCCGGGTGTGGGCACCCCTCCGGCTTCACCGGCACCGCCTTCCCCGACGGCGCCGGCGAACGGCGGAAGCCTCCCACGAGGCTAGTGGCTCGAGTTACTTGCTTGCGGCCTTCTCGTCCTTTGCGGCCTTGATGACCGCTTCGTTAAAAGCCTTGTCGCTGGCGACCTTGTCTTCAAATGACGCGCCCTGGTCCGCGTCGGCCGCTGGGGCGTCCTCGTCGTCGCCATATTTGGGATTGCCGTCATCGTCGAGCCAATCGTTAACTGCGGTGCCTGTGATCGTTTTGCCGGAACCGGGCAACACCAGCGTCGGCCGGTCTTCGTAGGCAGTCATCATCTTGGCGGCTTTTTCCTTGGCCTCGCCGTCTGGCTCTGGCTTTTCCGTCACCTGACCGTCGGCTCGGCTGGCCTGTTCGTTTTCGTGCGTAGTCATGTCTGCACCCCCTTGAGCGGCGGTTGATAACCACCACTCGTTGCGGTTACCCGTTGCGGCTGTGCCGAAACTCTCGTTAGCGCGATCCTGGCCGTTTGCCGGGCGACTCTGGCTTCAGGACACGATGGTCTGCGCTGTTGCCCCCGGCCCGGCGATGACGGTGAGGGTGCGCGGCACGACGTCGTCACCGCAGTAGGCGCACACCAGCTTGTGACCGGCCGCGTGGCCGCACTCGTGCTCGAAGATCACCGGCGGTCCGTTGGGCGCCTCGTAACGGTCGCCCCAGGCCATCAGCGCACTGATCACCGGGAACAGGTCTTTGCCCTTGCGAGTCAGGCGGTAGTCATTCCAATCGCGCGCCTCCGTGTAGGCCACCTTCTCGACGATCCCCAGCTCGACGAGCTTGCCGAGGCGGATGGTGAGCACATTCTTCGCGATACCGAGCTTGCGTTCGAGTTCGGCGAAGCGATGGGGCCGGCGCAGCAGTTCACGGACGATGAGCAGCGTCCAGCGCTCGCCGACGGACTCGAGCGACCTCGCGATCGAGCAGTTCTGGCCTGTGTACTCGCTGTTGAGCATGATCGCCATAGTACCAGCACAGAGTTGCATGACAGAACCAGATTAGGGCCGCCCCGTACCGTCAGATCTCCGACTGGCGCGATGCCATCAGTTGGTCAGCGCTGTCGGCGGTGCGGGCGCCCTCGGCGAAATCGCTGAGGTAGGTGCTTCTGCCAGGCGTCGCTCGCGCGCCGGGACAACTGATTGTCGCGCCAAACGACAACCATTGAGGTTGCGAATGTCAACCAATCGGACGGGCCGACGGCACATGTCTAATCCACATTGTAGTTGTATCATGCAACTACAAATGTTAGTGTTCGAAGAACAGGTCCTCTGACCCGCACCAACACCCACCAAGGAGACGACTCCATGCCGATGTGCGATGCATACATCCCGATGGATGCCCTGCCCGCCGACGCCGAGCGCGAGATGCTCAGCCGGATCAGCGAGCTGCTCATCCAGCACGAGCTGCGCAGAACGCTCGACCTCGCCGATGATGTCGACGCCGAGGCCAGTACTGAGCGGGCCCGCTCAATCGCCCGGCTGTCGGTGCTGCGTCACGAGGCCTATGTAGGAAGCGCCCCCGCGCAGGCCCCGTACTACAAGTTCGTGGTCAATGTCCCTGAGGGTCAGGCCGACGAGGAGTTCCGAATCTCGGTGACCCGCGACATCACGCAGGCGGTGGCCGACGCCGAAGGCGGCCGGTGGCCGGATCCGGAATTTCGGGTGTGGGTGTTCACCTGGGAAGTACCCGACGGCACCTGGGGCTCGAGGGGCCGCATCATCCGCCTCGGCGACGTGATGGACTTCGTCGCACCCCAGCTGCGCGAGCAGGCCGTGCAACGGCTGGCCGACCGGCGTCGCGACGACGCACGCACGGTGCTGGCGGCCGCGGGTGTGGAGACAGTCGCGAGCAGCTGAGATCAACCGAGAGGAACACTGCGATGACGCCACACACGCCCAGTACGACGCTGACGGCAATCCAGGTCGACGTCAGGACAGGTTGTCAGTCCGGCTTCGGGTAACTCACACCGGTGAGTTGTTCGGAAAGCTCCCACAGTCGGCGGCAGTCCTCCTCGTTGCGGGCACGTTGAGGCACCTTGGCCAGGGTCACACCGCCGCCGGCGGCCTCGTAGATGCCGCGGGGTCCGTAGAACGCGCCGCCCTCGGCGCGCGGCGCGGCGGCCGCATACAGCGCGGGCAGGATTCCTTCGTCGATTTCCTGCCACAGGAACGGCGCCCAACGCCACGAAGTCTTGTACAACCGCTCCATCAATGCGGGCTTTTCGCGGCCGTGCGAGGGTCCGGTGATCTGCAGGTTGGTCTTGGTCAAGCCGGGGTGTGCGGCATTGGACATGATGCCCCAGCCGGCCTCGCGGCTGCGGCGATCCAGCTCAAGGGCGAACATCAGCACGGCCAGCTTCGACTGGCCGTAGGCCGACATCGCCGCGTAGGACTTCTCGAACTGCGGGTCGTCGAAGTGGATGCGGCCGCTTTGGCGGGCGGCCAGGCTGCTCAGCGAGACAACGCGGGCGCCGTTGGCGGCGCGCAACAGCGGCAACAGGTGTGCGGTCAGCGCGAAATGACCGAGATGGTTACTGCCGAACTGCAATTCGAAGCCGTCGGCGGTGGTGTCGCGTTCCGGGGGCGTCATGACGCCGGCGTTGTTGATCAGTATGTCGATCGGGCGCCCCTCCGCGTTGAGTTGTTCGCCCAACGCGGCAACAGCGGCCAACGACGACAAGTCGAGGGTCTTGATGATCAGTTTGGCGTCTGGAACGGTGGCGCGGATTTCTTCGATCGCCGCCTCACCCTTGGCCCGATTACGAATTGCCATGACGACGTCGGCGCCGGCCGCGGAAAGCCGCCGGGCCAGCCCGAACCCGAGACCGCTATTGGCTCCGGTGACGATTGCCAGCTTCCCGGTCAGATCGGGCACAGTGGCGACGAGATCGTTTGCCATCCGTTTCACTCCCTTGTTCGGTAGGCGCGTCGTCTTAGTGTGCGCCTCGAGTCGCCGTCAGCAAACACGGGCATTCTGATAGCTGTCAGCATTCGCCCACGGGCTGGCACCTGCTCGGTCGCAGTGACAAACTGCGTGGATGAGTAGCAGAGGGCTCGCGAGGCTTTCCCTCACGGCTGCCATTGTGATGATGGTCGTGGCGGTCGCCGGCTTCGTCGCCACCTTGGTGCTCAACGCATTCTTTCTGGACCGATACAACGATTACGGCGAGGTGCCGGTCCCGGGCTCGGCCAGCCTGCACCTGCCCGCCGGTCAGGTCACCATCAGCCTGCACACCGTGGTGATCGGCAGTCCGAACGGCGGTCTGCCGGTCCCGCCGCTGGGCGTTACGATCGTCCCGCCTGACGGTGTGGCGCAACCAGTGGTGACGGAAAACATCGGCAGCACCACGACGGTCAACAATGACGCGCACGTGCAGGTGTGGGTGGCTCAGATCCCCGCCGATGGTACCTACAACGTCAGCACAGATGGCCAGGTCAACGGATTCATCGAGCCACGGCTGGCCTTCGGGCACTCGAGTTCGTACGGCTTTCTGGTGTGGGTGTTCGTCGCGATGTTCGTTGTGGGCCTGGTTGTTTCGATCATCTCTGGAAAGTGGTTGGGGCGTGCTCGCCGCAAGGCGGCGGCAGCGGTGGTGGCGGGGACGCCGGCTGCCGAGCCGCCGGTCGCGGCGCCCGCTCAGCCCACAGTGACCCCCAGCGGGGCGTACGAACCCAGCGCCGAGGGCGTCCGGCTCGAGCGACTCAAGACGCTGGCCGCGCTGCGGGATTCCGGTGCGTTGACCGAAGCGGAGTTCGAGACCGAGAAACGCCGGATCCTCGAGGAACTCTGAGCCGGCCGGCACCGCCCTTTTTGCCCGCCTCGAAGCGACAATCGCCGACGCACCAAGGATTCCCGGTGCCGTGTCGCTTGAAGGCGGGCAAAACTGCACCCGGCAACTGCTTGACCCGGCGGCCTCAGTGGCCCCGGGCCACCCACTCCTCGTAGTTGACGATCTCGTCGCCGACGGTGGTGCTGTCCCCGTGGCCGGTATGCACGACAGTGTCGCCCGGCAACGCGCCGAGTCGCTCGGAGATCGACTGCAGAATCGTCGGGAAGTCGGAGTATGAGCGTCCGGTTGCGCCCGGCCCGCCGGAGAACAGCGTGTCGCCGGTGAACACGATGCCTGTTCCGGGGCCCAACTCCGGGGCGTACCAGCACACCGATCCGGGGGAGTGGCCCGGGGTGTGCAACGCCTGCAACCGCGTGCCCGCGACGCTCAAGGTATCGCCGTCGGAGACAACGCGAAAATCCTTGTCCGGATGAGTCATCCGCCACAACACGTCGTCGCCCGGGTGAAGCAGCACCGGTGCGTCCAGCGCGCGGCCGAGCTCGGGAGCCACCGTGACGTGATCGTTGTGGCCGTGCGTGCACACCACCGCAACCACATTGCGGCCGCCCACGGCCTCCACGATCGGCTCCGCGGCGTGCGCGGCGTCGAAAACCACGACATCGGAGTCGTCACCCACGATCCAGATGTTGTTGTCCACTTCCCAACTGCCACCGTCGAGTTCGAAGGTTCCGTGCGTGACCACACGTTCGATCGCCACTACAACACCACCACCGAGCGCAGCACCTTGCCTTCGTGCATCTTGTGGAACGCCTCCTCGATGTCGCCGAGTCCGATGCGTTCAGAGACGAACTTCTCCAGCGGGAGCCGGCCCTGTAGGTAGAGGTCGATCAGGGTGGGGAAATCGCGTTCGGGCAGGCAGTCGCCGTACCAGGACGACTTCAGCGAGCCGCCGTGGGAGAAGAAGTCCAGCAGCGGCATGTCCAGGCGCATATCGGGCGTCGGGACACCCACCAGCACAACGGTTCCGGCCAGATCGCGGGCGTAGAAGGCCTGCTTCCAGGTCTCGGGCCGGCCCACGGCGTCGATCACTACGTCGACGCCGAAGCCGTCGGTGAGGTCCTGGATGGTTTTGACGACATCGAATTCGCGGGCGTTGACAGTGTGGGTGGCGCCGAACTTGCGGGCCCAGTCCAGTTTCGTGTTGTCGGTGTCGACCGCGATGATCCGCTTGGCGCCGACCAGCGCGGCCCCTGCGACCGCGGCGTCGCCCACGCCGCCGCAGCCGATCACCGCGACGGTGTCGTTCCGGCTGACCGCTCCGGTATTGATCGCGGCGCCCAGCCCGGCCATCAATCCGCAGCCCAGCAGGCCGGCGACGGCCGGATCGGCTTCGGGATTGACCTTGGTGCATTGACCGGAGTGCACCAGCGTTTTGTCGGCGAACGCCCCGATGCCCAGTGCCGGGGTGAGTTCAGTGCCGTCGGTCAGCGTCATTTTCTGCTCGGCGTTGAAGGTGTCGAAGCAGTAGGCGGGCCGGCCGCGTTTGCAGGCCCGGCACTGGCCGCAGACAGCGCGCCAGTTCAGGATCACGAAGTCGCCCGGCTCGACAGCTGTCACTCCCGGCCCGACCGCTTCCACCGTGCCCGCGGCCTCGTGGCCGAGCAGGAACGGGTATTCGTCGTTGATGCCGCCCTCGCGGTAGGTCAGGTCGGTGTGGCATACCCCGCAGGCGATCACGTCGACGACGGCCTCGCCGGGCCCGGGATCCGGGACGACGATGTCCACCAACTCGACGGGTTCGCCCTTCTTGCGTGAAATCACTCCGCGCACTGTCTGACTCATGGCCTCCAACCTACTGTTCGCCGCCATACATCTCGCAGCGGCCGGTGTAGCGTCGCTGAGCGTGACGACACTGGACGGAAGCCCGGCCGCCGGCGAGAGTGCCGAAGAGTTCAGCGAACGGATGGTTGCGGCCATCGACAGCGCCAGTCTGACGATCCTGCTGAGCGTTGGGCATCAGACCGGCCTGCTGGACACGATGGCGGGGCTTTCGCCCGCCACCAGCGCCGCGATCGCCGAAGCCGCGGGTCTCAACGAGCGCTACGTCCGAGAGTGGCTGGGCGGCATGACCACCGGGCACATTGTCGATTACGACGCACAGAACGGGACCTACTCGTTGCCCGCCCACCGCGCAGGCGTGCTGACCCGCGCGGCCGGGGCGCACAACTTGGCTATGGTGGCCCAATTCGTTCCGCTGCTCAGCGAGGTCGAACAGAAGATCATCGGCTGCTTCCGCGATGGCGGCGGACTGCCCTACAGCGAATTTCCGCGGTTTCACACACTGATGGCCGAGATGAGCGGTGGTGTGTTCGACGCCGCGCTCGTCGATGTCGTACTGCCCTTGGTCGATGGTCTCGTCGAGCGCCTGCGGTCCGGAGCGGACGTGGCCGATTTCGGTTGCGGCAGCGGTCATGCGATCAATGTGATGGCGCAGGCGTTCCCGGCGAGCCGGTTCACCGGCCTGGACTTTTCCGACGAGGCTATTGCCGCCGGCATCCGGGAGGCGGCTCGACTCGGTCTGACTAACGCGAACTTCGAGAGCCACAATCTGACCGAGTTGGACAAGTTCGACGCCTATGACGTCATCACCGTGTTCGACGCCATCCATGACCAGGCGCAGCCGGCCCGCGTACTGGAAAACATCTATCGCGCGCTGCGGCCCGGCGGCGTCTTCCTGATGGCCGACGTCAAGGCATCGAGCCGGCTCGAGGACAACGTCGGCGTCCCGATGAGCACGTACATGTACGCGACCTCGCTGATGCACTGCATGACGGTGTCGCTGGCTGCCGGCGGAGCGGGACTGGGCGCCGTCTGGGGAGCTCAGCTGGCCGTCTCGATGCTCGCCGATGCCGGGTTCGACGATGTGCGGGTGGCCGAGGTCGAGTCGGACCCGGTGAACAACTACTACTTGGCCTATAAGGGGGGCCGGGAAGTGATGAGCCCGACCTGATGGCCGCCCTCGACGCGATTGACGACTGGCCCGTGCCGGCAGCCGCTGCTGCAGTGATCGGAACCAGCGGAGTGTTAGCCAGTCACGGCGACACCGCGCGCACGTTCGCGCTGGCGTCGTTGACCAAGCCGTTGGTGGCCCGGGCCGCCCAGATCGCCGTCGAGGAAGGGGTCGTCGATCTCGACACCGCGGCCGGCCCGCCCGATTCCACGGTGCGCCACTTGCTGGCGCACGCGTCGGGTCTGGCGATGGACTCCGATCGCGTCCTCGCCAAGCCCGGCACCCGGCGGATGTATTCCAACTACGGCTTCACCGTCCTGGCCGAGACCGTGCAACGGGAGTCGGGGATCGAGTTCGGCCGTTACCTCGCCGAGGCGGTGTTCGAGCCGCTGTCGATGGGGACAACCCGGCTGGAGGGCGGCGCCGAGGCGGCCGGGTTCGGAGCGACATCGACGGTTGCGGATCTGGCCACATTCGCTGGTGAACTTTTGCGGCCGTCGACGGTCTCGGCGCAGCTGCACGCCGAGGCGACGGCCGTGCAATTTCCCGGCCTGGATGGCGTCTTGCCCGGATATGGCAGGCAGCGGCCCAACGACTGGGGGCTGGGTTTCGAGATCAGGGATTCGAAATCACCCCACTGGACGGGCGCGGGCAACTCGGTGCGAACGTTCGGCCATTTCGGCCAATCAGGTGGTTTCATCTGGGCAGATCCGGTTGCGGAACTGGCGCTGGTGGTCCTGACGGACCGCGATTTCGGCGAGTGGGCGCTGGGCGTGTGGCCGGCGATTTCTGATTCGGTGATATCCGAGTACCGTGCACACTAGCGCAACAGGGGTATCACAAGGCACAATAGACACGCACGACACAAAAATTTCATGCAAGCATCCTGCTTGTCGGTCCGCCAGGTCGTTGGGGAAGACGTCCCTCGTGGAACCGAAGGAGCAACAGATGCGCGCGTCGAACCAATTCGCCGACGTGACGGCTGGCGTGGTGTACGTCCACGCCTCGCCCGCGGCGGTATGCCCACACGTCGAGTGGGCGTTGTCGTCGACCCTGCAATCCAAGGCCAACTTGGTGTGGACGCCGCAGCCGGCGATGCCCGGACAGCTGCGCGCGGTCACCAACTGGGTCGGCCCGGTGGGCACCGGCGCCCGGTTGGCCAACGCACTGCGTTCCTGGTCGGTGCTGCGGTTCGAGGTAACCGAGGACCCCAGTGCCGGAGTCGACGGCCATCGCTTCAGCCACACCCCGCAGCTGGGATTGTGGAGCGGGTCGATGAGCGCCAACGGCGACATCATGGTCGGGGAGATGCGGCTGCGGGCGATGATGTCGCAGGGCGCCGACACTCTTGCCGCCGAACTGGATTCGGTGCTGGGAACGGCGTGGGATGAAGCGCTGGAGATGTATCGCGACGGCGGCGACGCCGGTGAAGTGACCTGGCTCAACCGGGGCGTCGGCTAACTATCACCGGGCGGGACGCAGAATCTGCAGCGCGGCGGGCACCGCGGAGATCTCCGCGGGCAGCAGGCACGCGAAGTCGCCGTCGGCGTACACATTGATACCGGGGCACTCGACGTGAATTGACTTGGCGCGTGCCGTTGTCACCTCGTCGAGTTCGACGTGGGTGCCCTTCATCACGGTGGGGAAGAGGCGAACCAGCTTTGTCCGGGATGCCGAATGCGCCATGGTGATGTCGAGCAGACCATCGGTGTAATCGGCATTGGGGCAGATCAGCAGCCCACCGCCATAGCTGCGGGTGTTGCCGAAAGCCGCAAGCGTGATATCGGCGTCGATCTCTTGGGTTCCGTCGAGCACCATTCGGAACGGCAACAGCCGCAGCTGCGAAAGCTCGGCCAGCATCGCGATGTAATAGCGCAACCGCCCGTGCGGCCAGGTCATCCGGTTGGCGCGATCTGTCACCAGGGAATCGAACCCGGCGGCCGCCACGGTGCCGAACCACTTGTCGAACTTTTTGCGGCCATCGCCGCACTGAATCCGGCCTAAGTCAATTGTTTCCGTCCAGCCGTCGACGACGATGTCCGCAGCGGCCTCGGGATCCTTAGTGGGAATGCCGAATTCGCGAGCGTGATCGTTTCCGGTGCCGGCCGGAATGATCCCCAGCGGAACATCGGTGCCCGCCAACACCTGCAGCGCGTTGGACACGACCCCGTCGCCGCCGGTGACCATCAGCGCGTCGGCGCCTCTCTCAACTGCCGCGCCGGCGAGATAACGTGCATCTTCAGCGTCGTCGCCGATGATTTCGACGACCTCCACACCCCGATGCTGCAGCCGGGCGATCGCGACTTGCGCTGCGTGTACTGCGGTGCCGTGCCCCGAGAGGGGATTGGTCAGCGCGGTCACCTTGCTGATTTCGCGCCTAGTCACGGGATCGTCACGGAATCAGCTTGCCGGGATTGAGAATTCCGGCCGGATCCAATGTCGCCTTGACCGCGCACAGCACTTGCACGCCAAGGTCGCCCACTTCGGCACGCATCCAGGGCCGGTGATCGGCACCCACCGCATGGTGGTGGGTGATGGTTGCGCCGGTGGCGATGATCGCCTCCGACGCTGCTTTCTTGGCGGCCTGCCACTGCTCGATCGGATTGCCCCGCTGCCCGGCGACGATGGTGAAGTACAACGAAGCGCCGGTAGGGTACACGTGCGAAATGTGGCACATCACCAGCGCCGGTGTGCCCGTTTTGGCCAGTGCGGTCGTGAGTGCTTCGGTGACAGCGGCTTTGAGCGCGGGAACGTTGGACCAGTCGGTGGCGGTCTCGAGGGTCTCGCACAGCGCGCCCGCAGACAGCAGTGAGTCGCGCAGATAGGGAGCGCCGAATCGACCGTGCTCCCACGCTTGCGCCGGCCCTTCGCCCAGCGACGTGCCACCTTGGGCCGCCAGCAGCGCGCTTGTCTCGGCATGGCGGCTCTCGACATGTTCCTTGGTGCCCTCGAACACGGTGATTCCCAGGCAGCCGCCGGTGATCTGGTTTTCGCCGATCGCCTCGGTCGTGGCGAGATTGACTCCGGTCTCGGCCTCATCGGACAGTCGAACGACGGTGGGGCCGGTGGCGTTTTGGGTGATGGCGCGCAGGGCCGCGGCCCCGGTCGCGAAATCGGGAAACGACCACGCCTCATACCGGACGTCCTCTGGCGCCCGGTGGACACGCACCCGCACCTGGGTGATGATGCCGAAAGTGCCCTCCGAGCCGAGCAGCAGCTGGCGCAGATCGGGACCAGCGGCCGACGCCGGTGCGCGGCCCAAGTCTATGGGGCCCACCGGCGTGATCATCCGTATCCCGCGAACCATGTCGTCGAACCGGCCGTAGCCGGCCGAATCCTGGCCCGACGATCGGGTGGCCGCGAAGCCGCCGATCGTGGCGAACTCGAAGCTCTGCGGGAAATGCCCGAGCGAGAAGCCGTGTTCGCCGAGCAGACGTTCGGCGTCCGGGCCGGTGACGCCTGCGCCGAAAACGGCCTGCCCGGACACCTCGTCGAGGGAGATCAGCTGGTTGAAGCGACGCAAATCGAGTGACACCACGGCGCTGAACTCGCCGCGGGTGGGATTGAGTGCACCGACGACGCTGGTGCCGCCGCCGAACGGGACCACGGCGATGCCGTGCTCGGAGCAGTAGCGCAGGATCGCGGCGACGTCCCCATCTTCACTGTCGTCGACGGGTAGCAGCACGGCGTCGGGCGCATCCTGGACCCCGGAATCCTTGCGACGCAACAAGTCGACGGTGGACTTGCCTCCCGCTCGCAGCAAACGGTCGCGGTCATCGGTACGGCAGAACTCGGCGCCGACGATTCCGGCCAGCGCATCTTGGTGTGCTTGCGACAATGCTGATGGTCGCAGCTGCACCTGGCCGGCCTCGAGTTCGACCTGTTGCGAATCTTGCAGCCCGACGGCCTGCTTCAGCAAAGACCGGATTCCGTCGGAAAGCGGTTTGGCCGCAGCGGGATCTCCCCACGCGTTCCATTTCATGGGCGGAAGAAGTTCCTCGAGATGCGTCATGCGTTACAGTATTACATATGTTGTCAATCAGTAACGCTTCGTTTTCTGACACTGCCGACCGAATCCTTACCGCGGCGGCCAGCTGTGTGGTCGATTTTGGCGTGGATCGGGTGACACTGTCCGAGATCGCACGCCGCGCGGGGGTGAGCCGGCCGACGGTGTACCGGCGCTGGCCGGACACCCGGTCGATCGTGGCGGCGCTGCTGACCAAGCGCGTCACGAGCGTGATGCGCGAGGCGCCGTTGCGCGGAGATGATCGGGAATCGCTTGTCCAGCAGATCATTACAGTGGCCGATTTGCTGCGTCGCGATGAGCTGGTCATGTCGGTGATGCACTCGGAGCTCGCGCCGATCTACATCACCGAACGCCTCGGGGCCAGCCAGCAGATGTTGATCGACGCTCTCGCCGCCCGGCTGCGCGCGGCCCAGCGCCACGGCAGCGTGCGCGCCGGTAACCCCCTCCAGATGGCCGCCATGGTGTTGCTGATCGCCCAGTCGACCATTCAGTCGGCGCAAATCGTCCGGCCGATGCTCGATGCCGAGGCGCTGGCCGCCGAACTCTCCTACTCGCTGAACGGATACCTGTCGTGATGCCCGACTCGACCGCTCTGAACGCCGCGCGCCGCGCGGCCGACCTAACGGCACTCGCTGACGGTGAGCCGCTCGACGTCGTCGTGATCGGCGGCGGTATCACCGGTGTGGGCATCGCGTTGGATGCCGCGTCGCGCGGCCTGCGGGTGGCGCTGGTGGAAAAGCACGACCTGGCATTCGGCACCAGCCGCTGGAGTTCCAAACTGGTCCATGGTGGTCTGCGCTACCTTGCGACCGGCAACGTCGGAATTGCCCGGCGCAGCGCCATCGAGCGCGGAATCCTGATGACGCGCAACGCCCCTCATCTCGTTCATGCGATGCCCCAGCTGGTTCCGCTGCTGCCGTCGCTGGGTCGCGGTAAACGCGCGCTGGTTCGAGCCGGATTTCTCGCCGGCGATGCTTTGCGGAAGCTTGCCGGTACGCCCGCCTCGACCCTGCCCCGATCGCGCAGGGTTCCAGCGCAGCGCGTCGTGGACATGGCTCCGACCGTTCGCCGTGATGGCCTTGACGGTGGGTTGCTTGCCTACGACGGGCAATTGATCGATGACGCTCGACTGGTCACTGTGGTCGCGCGCACCGCGGCCCAACATGGCGCCCGGATCCTCACCTACGTGGCGGCATCCGAGGCCACCGGCACCTCGGTGAAGTTGACCGATCAGCGAACGGGGCAGTCCTTCGATGTGTCGGCCGGCGCGGTCATCAACGCCGCCGGGGTGTGGGCGGGCGAGATCGACGCCTCGTTGCGGTTGCGGCCCAGCCGCGGGACCCACCTCGTCTTCGATGCGAGCGCCTTCGGCAATCCGACTGCAGCACTGACTATTCCGATTCCCGGTGAGCTCAACCGCTTCGTGTTCGCGATGCCCGAGCAACTGGGCCGGGTCTACCTCGGTTTGACTGACGAAGCCGCTCCCGGTCCGGTTCCAGATGTCCCAGAGCCGTCTGAAGAGGAGATCACCTTCCTGCTGGACACGGTGAACACCGCTTTGGGGACTGCGCTTGGCAGAAGTGACGTCGCCGGCGCCTACGCCGGCTTGCGGCCGCTGATCGGCACCGGTGAAGGTCGCACCGCCGATGTTTCGCGCGAACACGCCGTCGTCGAGTCGCCCTCCGGCGTCATCAGCGTGATCGGCGGCAAACTGACCGAATACCGCTACATGGCAGAAGATGTCCTGGATCAGGCCATCGGTCTGCGCAATCTGCATGCCACGCGCTGCCGGACTCGCAATCTGCCGCTGATCGGGGCGCCGGCTAATCCCGGACCTGCTTGCCAGTCTCAGAAAGGGCCGGGGCCTGGTCTGCCGCTGTCGCTGGTGCAGCGTTACGGGGCTGAGGCGCCCAACGTGATCGTCAGCGCTACCTGCGAGCGGCCGACCGATCCGGTGGCCGAGGGCATCGACGTGACTCGCGCGGAGTTCGAGTATGCGGTGACCCATGAGTGCGCGCTGGATGTCGACGACATTCTCGATCGGCGGACCCGGATCGGTCTGGTGCCACGCGATCGCGAACGGGTCGTGGCCGTGGCGGCGGAGTTCCTTGCCGCAGTCGCCGGACTCTAAAAAAGGCGCGTGTCGCCGGTGATTCCATTTATGGGATGAGCTACTATTTGGTAGTGACTACCAAATTACGAGTCCCTGTGCTCATCTCCGGCGCGGGTGCCGGCGGACTGGCCACCTCGGCGTTACTTGGTCAGCACGGCGTCCGGTCACTGCTGGTCGAAAAGCGGCGCGAGGTCTTCCTGTATCCCAAAGCCCGCAATCTCAGCTTTCGCAGCTTGGAGATCCTGCGCGGCCTTGGCCTGCGCGACGAGGTGCACGCGGTCGCCGAGCATGTTTCCGAATTGGTGACCAAACCGACCCTGAACAGCGCCGAAGAAAAACCGGCCATCGACCTCGACGCGATCTTCGCCGGTCTCGACACGCTCAGCCCCGAGCCTGCCGTGCAGTATTGCCCGCAGAGCAAGTCCGAGCCAATCTTGCTCAACGCAACCCGACGGCATGGCGGCGAGGTGCGCTATGGGACGGAACTGTCTTCATTCGAATCCGACGAGACCGGCGTCACCGCCGTTATACGCGACCGGGACTCCGGAGACTCGGAGACGGTCCGAGCAGACTATCTGGTCGCCGCCGACGGTGTGCACAGCCCGATCCGCAATGCGCTGGGCATTGCGACCTCCGGCTACGGCGCGCTGCCCATCTTCGTTGTCTTCATCTACTTCCGCGCGCCTTGGCGCAAGTTCGTCGCGCACCTCAGCGACGGAGATGGCGTGCAAGTCAATAACGTTGACGCACAAGGCATCTTCATTTCGGCTGAGGAAGATCTGGGCATGTTCGTCACCACTTATATCCCCGGCAAGGGCGAGACAGCAGACCAGTTCACGCCGCGACGTTGCCGCGAGGTGTTGACGAAGGCGATCGGCGAGCAGATCGACATCGACATCATCGAGGTCGCCGCCTGGCAACCGTACGAGCAGGTGGCTGAGCAATTCCAGTGTGGGCGAGTCTTTCTCGTCGGCGATTCGGCACACACCATGCCGCCGTTCAAAGCCGGGGGAGCCAACACCGCCATCCAGAGCGCGCACAATCTGGCCTGGAAGCTGGCTGCCGTGCTGCAGGGGTCGGCAGGCCCTTCCCTGCTTGCCACCTACCAGGCCGAGCGGCATCCGGTCGGGCGGTTTGCCGCCCGCCAGTCGCTGTCTGGCCCGACGATTCCCTTGCTTCGGTTGGACGACGACCGACCGTTTCTGCCGCCCGAAGAAGAGTGCTCGATGTTCGCCCTGCTGGTCGGGTACCGGTATCACTCAGCCGCGGTCGTGACAGACGAGCCCGCGGCGAACGATCCGGACGTCCAGGAGGTGGTGGAGGAGTTGCGCGGGCAACCCGGCACCCGGGTTCCACACGCCTGGGTGGTGCACCGCGGTCAGCGTGTATCGACGCTCGACCTGGTCGGTAACGGGTTCAGCTTGCTCACCGGGGACGGCGGGGGCCGATGGCGCGCCGCCGCGGGTTCGGCGTCCGCTGCCCTTGGCATTCCGATCGCCGTCCATCGCGTCTGCAGCGACGAGTGGTCAGCGGTCACCGGACTTTCGCCCACCGGGGCGCTCTTGGTCCGCCCGGACGACTTCGTCGGTTGGCGCGCCGACGAACTGCCTGCCAACCCTGAAACCGAACTTTGCCAGTCTATTTCGGCGATCGCCTGCCGCTAGCCCTCCGCGAGCAGACACAGAATCGCACTGTGCGAGCCTTCAGCGTGCGATTCTGTGTCTGCTCGCGGAGGCTAGCTAGCCATGCGCGGGCGGTTCAGATGGCCGGCGATTCGATCGGCGAGGCGGTCGGGTTCCCGCCGAACATCGTCGATGACAATCGGAATAATCGTCCACCCGAGCTCTTGGAGCTTGGCCAGCCTCATTTTGTCCCGGAGCATTTCGCTTCGCCCAGCATGCCAATCGATGCTTTCGTATTCGGCCGCAACGTAGACGTCAGGCCACGCGAAGTCCACGCGCCATAGCTCACCGCCGCGGCCTCGGATCTCATATTGGAGTTCGGGAAGCGGGAGCCCGCGGTCAATCATCACGAGCCGAGCCTCGCTTTCCATAGCCGATTCCGCACGTCCGTCAGCGACGGGCAGGAGTTCACGCACTGCCACGATGCCCCGACGCCCTCGCTGCTCGGCGACGGCGCCTTCAATCTGAGCACGGGTACAGCGCATAGAATGCAATGCAGCGTCGAGCGTTGCCAGTGCCCGCGGACGGCGCAACTGCCGTGCCACTTCCACGGCGGTCCACGCCGGCGCAGTTGCGAGGCGGTCCGCTACCCGTTGTAGCCGAGCGCCAGTGCGCTGATGAACCATCAGGCCGACGGTCGGACGCAAGCGAACGCCAGGATCGAGCACGTGAATGGCAGTGGTGTTTTCCGTGTCAAACCCATGCAAAACGGCGGCGGTGCCCATGCACGCGACTGCGTGGCGCCCTGCAGAGACGTCCAGTGCGGTCAAGCGGCCCAACAGATTTGGCTCCTGGGCTGCGTAGACCCCATACCAAACACGAACGAGACCACCATTTTTGACTTGAACGTCGAGCTGTTGACGGGTCATAGCAGTCAGCAGTTGTGTGGTAGTGGCGAAACCGCCAGCCTTCTCCAGGACCGTCATCGCATCGGCGTGCACAGCGAAAGCATGCGGCAACACCGGGCATTAACCAGTCACCCCTGGGGATAACTCCGCCGAGCAGACACAGAATCGCACGCCGAAGGTGCGTGCAGTGCGATTCTGTGTCTGCTCGCGCTAGGTGATCAGAGCGGAATGTTCTTGTGGCGGCCGCGGCGCGCCGGGGCCTGCGCCAGTGCTTCGCTGAGCTTGCTGCGGGTATGCGCCGGGTCGATCTTCTCGTCGACGACGCCCATCTCGATGGCGCTGTCCACCCCGCCGGCGATCCGCTCGTGCTCGGCGGCCAATTGGTCGTGCAGCGCATCGCGTTCATGGTCCGGGGCGGCGGCCAGCTTGCGCTTGTGCAGGATGCCGACGGCGGCTTTGGCGCCCATCACCGCGACCTCGGCGTCCGGCCAGGCGAACACCTTGGTCGCATTCAACGAGCGCGAATTCATCGCAATGTAGGCACCGCCGTATGTCTTTCGGGTGACCAGCGTGACACGCGGAACGGTGCACTCACCGAATGCGTGCAACAGCTTGGCGCCGCGGCGGACCACGCCGCCCCACTCCTGGTCGACCCCCGGAAGATAACCGGGAACATCGACGATGACCACCAGCGGGATCCCGAACGCGTCGCAGAGCCGCACGAAACGTGCTGCCTTCTCCGCGCTTTCGGAGTTCAAGCAACCACCGAGGCGCAGCGGGTTGTTGGCCAGCACGCCGATGGTGCGGCCGGACAAGCGACCCAGGCCGACCACCATGGACGGCGCCCAATGGCCCTGGAACTCGTCGAACGGCGTGTCGTCGTCGAGGATCGCGGTCACGATCGGGCGCACGTCGTAGGCCCGCCGAGCAGATTCGGGCAGCAGCGCGTGGATATCGGTGTCACCGGCTTCGGCCTTACTGCGGTCGAAATGGCCTTGCTGGCAGAATAATCCGACCAGCCGGCGGCCGCGCTCGTAGGCGTCGAGTTCGTCATCAGCGACGATGTGGCACACCCCGGACTTCTTGTGGTGAGTCTCCGGGCCGCCGAGCGACGCCATGTCCACGTCCTCGCCGGTGACGCTGCGCACCACGTCGGGACCGGTGACGAACACCCGGCCCTCCGGTGCCATCACGACGACGTCGGTCAGCGCCGGTCCGTAGGCCGCGCCGCCGGCAGCGAAACCGACGACCACCGAGATCTGCGGAATGTAACCCGACGCGCGGATCATGGCCTCGAACACCGTCCCGACCGCGTGCAGCGCCCGCACACCTTCGGCCAACCGGGCCCCACCCGAGTGCCAGATGCCCACGATCGGGCTCTGCTCCTCGATCGCGGTGTCGTAAGCGTTGACGATGTGCGTGCAGCCCTCCAGACCCATGGCGCCGCCCATCACGGTGCCGTCCGTGCAGAACGCGATGGTGCGCACACCGTTTACGGTGCCTGCAGCCGAAAGCACGCCGGAGCGGTCCCGCTCGTGCAGGAGTTCCACGGTGCCGTCGTCGAATAAATTGCTCAGACGCAACAGCGGGTCGCGGGGGTCGAGCGACTCGCCAACCGCTTCGGGGGCCGTGATTGTCATCGCAGGTCTCCTGTTCCGAGTGAAGGCTCGGGGTGATTTCGTAGCAATAATGCCGGGATTAGTACCGTCCAAAGGTGATCGCCACGTTGTGACCGCCGAATCCGAACGAATTGTTGACCGCATAGTGATATTCACCCGGGCGCGGTGCACCCGCCACCACATCGAGGTCGATCTCTGGATCGAGGTTCTCAAGATTCAATGTCGGCGGGATCACCTGATCCCGCAACGTCAGCACGGTCAAGATCGACTCCACCGCGCCGACCGCACCCACCGAGTGCCCGAGAGCGGACTTAGGCGCGTACACCGCCGGCTTGTGGCCGCCCAGGGCGTTGTTGATGGCCTTACCTTCGGCCACATCGCCGACCTGGGTGCCGGTGGCGTGGGCGTTGACGTGATCGATATCGGCCGGAGTCAGGCCCGCGAGCTGGATCGCCCGGGTGATCGCGTGCCCGGCGCGTATCCCGTTGGGGTCCGGTGCCACCATGTGAAAGCCGTCGGAGGTGATGCTGGCCCCCATGATTCGGGCCAGGATGTTGGCGCCACGGGCTTTCGCGTGCTCCTCGGTCTCGATCAACATGAGGGCGCCACCCTCGCCGAACACGAAGCCGTCGCGGTCCTTGTCGAACGGGCGACACGCGCCGGCGGGGTCGTCGTTGTTGGTGGACATCACGATGCGCATGTTGGCGAACCCGGCGATGGGCACCGCCTCGATCTTTGTTTCCACGCCACCGCAGATCGCGGCGTCGGCCTCACCGAGCACGACCTGCTGCCACGCACGGGCGATGCCTTCGGAACCGGATGCACATGCTGATATCGGCGTCATCACCCCGGCCTTGGCGTGCCGTTCCAGCCCCACGGCCGCGGCCGCGCCGTTGGGCATGTACTTCTGCACGGTCAACGGGGAGATCGCCCGGTAGCCGCGCTCGCGCATTTCGTCGTAACTGAAGACGAGTTCCTCGGCCGAGCCCAGGCCGGTGCCGATGGACACTGCCAACCGGTTGGTGTCTATGTCGGGCGTGCCTGCGTTGTCCCACAGGCGCCGGCCCAGAATGGTGGACATCTTCTGCAGGTAGCCCATCCGACGCAGTTCGACCCGCGTGAGCTGGCTGTCGAAGTCCTCCAACAGATGCCCGCCGATACGGACCGGCAGGTTGTATTCCTCGACGAAGGGATCGTTGAGGGTACGGATTCCGCTTTGGTTGTCGAGCAACAACTTCCAGGTGGTCTCTGCGTCGGTCGCCAATGCCGTCGTCATGGCAACACCGGTAACCACCACATTGGGTAAGGCTTTACCAGTAACCAGCTCTGTCATGACTTTGCTTACGTTCCTTCCGTGCTCAGTAACGCCCAAAAGCGAGCGCCACGTTGTGGCCACCGAACCCGAATGAGTTGTTGATCGCGTAGCGGAAATCGCCGTAGCGAGGTTCGCCCGCGACAACATCCAGGTCGATCTGGGGATCGGGGGTCTCATAGTTCAAGGTGGGCGGGATGACGCCGTCCCGCAGGCTGAGCACCGTGAGCACCGACTCCAGCGCCCCAACTGCGCCGATGGAATGGCCCAGCGCCGACTTCGGTGCATATACGGCGGCATGCTCGCAACCGGCGACCCGGATGGCGTTGGCTTCCGCGGCGTCGCCGATGGGCGTCGCCGTCCCGTGTGCATTGATGTGGTCGACGTCCTTGGGGGACAAGCCCGCGAGCTCCAGTGCCCGCTGCATCGCCCTACCAGCACGTTCCCCGTTGGGGTCCGGCGCCACCATGTGGAAGGCGTCCGAGGTGATACCGGCACCAAGCACTCGGGCCAGCGGCTTGGCGCCGCGGGCCTTGGCGTGCTCCTCGGTCTCGATGAGCATCATCGCCCCGGCCTCGCCAAACACGAAGCCGTCGCGGTCTTTGTCGAACGGTCGCGACGCCCGCTCGGGCTCGTCGTTGCGGGTCGACATGGCCCGCATCATGGAGAACGCCGCGATGGGCAGCGCCTCGATGGGGCCTTCCACACCTCCGCAGACGGCGACGTCGGCATCACCCATGACGATCTGACGCCACCCGTGGGCGATCGCCTCGGAACCCGACGAACAGGCCGACACCGGAGTCATCACCCCGGCCCGGGCCCCGAGCTGCAGCCCGACGGTAGCCGCGGCGCCGTTGGGCATGATCATCTGAACGGCGAGCGGCGACACCTTGCGGGGGCCGCCCTCGTTCATCAGGTCGTAGCTCTCGACGATCCGCTCAGCGCCACCCAGACCGGTCCCGACGACCACGCTGAACCGGTCGGGATCGACCTTCGGGGTGCCTGCGGATTCCCACAGCTGACCACTCAGCAATTTGCTCAACCGCTGGACATAGGACATGCGCCGCATGTCCAGCCTGCCCATGTGGATATCGACGGACTCCTTGAGGTGGCCACCGATCTTGACGGGCAGGTCCCACTTGGTGACGAAGTCGTCTTCGAGTACGCGGATGCCGCTTTCGCCGGCCAGCAAACCCTTCCACGTGCTCTCGATGTCCGGCGCGATCGACGTCGTCGCCGCGACGGCGGTTACCACAACGCTGGGGTAACCGCCATTAGCAGTGGAAGGCTTTGTCACTTGTGTTCCGCTTCCAGCCTTGCCTGGACGTTCGCAACAGCCTCGGGGTTGTCGGTCTCGAGCTTGGATCGCAACGCCTCGGCGGCCTCGGGGTTCTCTTCCTCGAGCTTCTGAATGTAGGTGACGACGTCACCGACGGTACGCAGTCCGGCGAGGTCCTCGTCCGGGATCTTGACGCCGTACTTGTCCTCGGTCTGCACCGCGATCTCCACCATCGACAGCGAGTCGATGTCCAGGTCGTCGACGAACGACTTCTCCGGGGTGACCTCGGACGGCTCGATACCGGTTACCTCTTCGATGATCTCGGCGATACCGGCGATGATTTCGTCCTGGCTGACGGCCATAGCGTGCTTCCCTTCGTAATGTGTTGTGTAAATCAAACTGACGTGCTCTTTGGTTGTACTGACCGAAGCGGGCGTTAGATGTTGGCCAACTCGTCCAGCTCTGCGGGCGACTTGACGGCACGCGCCGTAACTCCCCGAAGTTCGCGCTTGGCGATACCGGTGAGAGCGCCCGCAGGGGGGAACTCCACGATCGCCTTTACGTCGTGCTCGCGCAGCGTCGCGGTGCACAGGTCCCAGCGCACCGGCTGGATCAGCTGAGCGACGAGTGCATCCATTGCCTCGGCGGTAGCGGTCACCGGCTTTCCGTCGCGGTTGGACAGCAGCGTCGCGGTGGGCTTGGCGGTCGCGATGGCGGCGGCCGCTGCCGCGTACGCGTCAAGAGCCGGCGCCATGTACTTGGTGTGAAACGCTCCGGCGACGCCGAGGGCGCGCACCCGGGCCTTGGCCGGCGGGTCTTCGGCGAGCTTCTCTAAGGCGGTCAGCGGACCGGCGGCGACAATCTGGCCGGCACCATTGCGGTTCGCGGGGAACAGGTCGAGCTGCTCGAGGCGGCTGAGTACTTCGGCCTCGTCACCGCCGAGCACCGCGGACATGCCGGTCGGCTCGGTGGCGCACGCCTTGGCCATCTCGGAGCCACGGGTGGCGGCCAGCGCGACAGCGTCATCGGCAGCCATCACACCGGCGATCGCGTAGGCCGCGATTTCGCCGACCGAGTGGCCGGCCACAATGTGTTCTTCGTGATCGGCGAGCAGGCCGCGATTCGTCAGCTCCTGGTAAGCGAGCAGGGTGTTTGCGACGATCAATGGCTGGGCGACTGCGGTGTCCGTGATCTCTTCGGTCGACGCGGTGGTGCCCAGCCGGACAAGATCCAGGCCGCTGGCCTTGGACCAGAGAGCCAGCTGATCCGCCGCGCCGGCGAGTTCCAGCCACGGCGACAGCATTCCCGCCGTCTGCGAACCCTGTCCGGGCGCAAGTAATGCGATCACGTGTCTAAGAAAACACTGTGGAAACGGTTTTGCGTGGTGTAACAGATTATGAACCTCGTCTTAGGTTTTTGTATACTCCCCACAAAACAGGCCTTTAAGCTACGTGTTTGATACCGCGCCGCGACCTGTGGTCTGAATCACTATCGCCCAGAAGGGGCCATGACACCCCGCTTGACCGGGAGCGGAAGCTGATTCATGGCGTTATTAACAACTAGAGGATGCGTGGGGTAGTTGAGCTGGCCTACCGTCGCAGCGACCCGCAGGACATACGCATCGCGCGGGTCGGTGGGATCACGGCCGGTGAAATCGGTGATGCGCTTGAGACGGTACCGGACCGTGTTTGGATGAACGAACAACTTGCGGGCGCAGGCCTCAATCGCACCGCCACAATCTAGATAAGCCGTGAGCGTCTCGATCAGCGTCGGTCCGGCATCGGCCAGGGGGCCCATGACGTCGGTGTGCAACGCCACGATCGCCGACGCGTCGCCCATCAGGGCGCGCTCGGGCAGGAGTTCTCGGGCCAGCACGGGGCGGGGCGCTCCACTCCAGCCGGCGACGGCGTTCATCCCGGAAATCGCCTCGCTGGCGCTGTGGTAGGCCGCGGTCAGCATGGGCGCCGTCGGCCCGATGACCACTGGACCATCGGAGAAGGCGTCCAGCAGGTCACCCAGGAACTTGTCGGTCGGCGTCAGCTGACCGGACACGATCGCCACCAGCCAGGTGCCGTGCACGTCGGTGAGCGCCGCCCGCCCGTGCCTGGCCGCGGTATCGCGGACATACTGGCTGGCCCGTTCGCTTTCGGCCTCGCCGTTCGAGTCGCCGCGTCCGGGCGCCGGGGTCCCGACCACAACCGTCGCAGGCGCGGTGGTGTCCCAGTTCAACGCGGCGGCGCGGGACAGCAACTCGGGGCCGGTGTCGCCGCGTACCACCGCGTCGACGACGCTGGCCTCCATCCGGCTGTCCCAGCTGCCCCGCGCTTCGGCCGCGTCGGCGTAGAGGATCGCGAAGGTGAATGCCAGATCGCGGCTGTATTTGAGAATGCCCGCCGTGAGGGCGGTCAACTGCTCTTCAGAACGGGCCAGCAGTGGCACAACTTCCTCGAAGTACTCCATGGTGACCCGCACCATCTCTACGCTGTGACGCAGCGCGATCCGTCGGGTCAAGTCGTGGGGCACCATTTCGAACGCCTGCGCCGTGTAGCTGACGTTACTGTGCGGGTCCTGCATCCACTCGACGAAATTCACCACTGACGTCTGCACCACCAGGGCCACGCTGGCGCGTTGAGAGGCTTCCAGGTCCCCGAAGAACGGCAACCGCTCTTGCATGACCGCGATAGCCTGAGTGGACAGCAGCCCGGAGTGCTGCTTCAACCGGCGCAGCAGGGAATCGGACACGGTGTCCGCCAGCCCGAGTGGCGACCGCGGTTTCCCAGGGGGACTGAACTGATTGTCGTTCACTCCTAAAACGTACGCCAGTTTTCTGGATGTTTCTCCCAAAACGGGCCGTGCGTCTTAGTGAAGTCTTAGGCGCCGGGACCGGGGTCGGAAGTCTGCACCGGGGCGGCCTGCACATCGTCGATCTTGTACTGGCGGGCGGCCGCCACCGGCACCGACGGATCGATTTCACCATCGCGTGCCAGCGCTTCCAGCACCGCAACTACCTGCGACTCGGCGTCGGTGTTCAAGTAGCGCCGCGCCGCAGGCCGGGTGTCGGAAAAGCCGAACCCGTCGGTGCCCAGCGTGACGTAGGTGCGCGGCACCCAGGGCCGGATCTGCTCGGGAACCGCACGCATCCAGTCCGATACGGCGACCACTGGCCCGGCGACCTCGGCGAGGGCCTTAGCGAGGTAAGGGACACCGGCCGGCCGGTCGGGGTGGCGCAGCTTCGCCGTTTCGACAGCCACCCCGTCACGGTTCAGCTCACCCCAACTGGTCACCGACCACACGTCGGCGGCGACGTCCCACTCGCCGGCCAGCATCTCTGCCGCCTTCAGTGCGGCGGGCATCGACACCCCGGAGGCCAGGATCTGCGCCTTGTTGGTGCGTTGCTCGCTGGCCTTGTGGTACCGGTAGATCCCCCGCAGCACACCTTCGGGATCGAAGTTCTCCGGTTCGGGCGGCTGCGGATAGGGCTCGTTGTAGACGGTGATGTAGAAGGACACGTTCTCCGGGTTCTGTCCGAACATCCGGGCCAGACCGCTTTCCACGATGTAGGCGATTTCGTACGCATACGCCGGGTCGTAGGCGACCACCGCCGGATTGGTGGCGGCCAACAGGGGCGAGTGCCCGTCAGCGTGCTGCAGGCCTTCGCCGGTCAGCGTGGTGCGCCCCGCGGTGGCCCCCAGTAGGAAACCGCGCGCCATCTGGTCAGCGGCTGCCCACAAGCCGTCGCCGGTGCGCTGGAAGCCGAACATCGAATAGAAGATGTAGATCGGGATCATGGGCTCGTTGTGCGTCGCATATGACGTGCCGGCCGCGGTGAACGAGCCCACCGACCCGGCTTCGTTGATGCCCTCGTGCAGAATCTGGCCGATCTCACTCTCCTTGTACGCCAGCATCAGCTCGGCGTCCACGGCGGTGTACAGCTGGCCGTTGCGGTTGTAGATCTTCAGCGACGGAAACCACGAGTCCATCCCAAACGTGCGCGCCTCGTCCGGAATGATCGGCACGATCCGCGGGCCGATCTCTTTGTCCCGCAACACTTCTTTGAATGTGCGCACTATCGCCATGGTGGTGGCGACCTCCTGGCTTCCCGACCCCTTCTTCAGCGGGGCGTAGATGTCGCGGCCAGGAAGCTTCAGCGCCTTGGCTTTGGTCCGGCGCTCGGGGAGGAAACCCCCGAGGGTGCGGCGCCGGTCGAGCATGTAACGAATCTCCGGGGCGTCCGGGCCGGGGTGGTAGTACGGCGGCAGGTAAGGGTTCTCCTCGAGCTGAGCGTCGCTGACCGGAACGCGCTCGCGGTCACGGAAATCCTTGAGATCCTGCAGCGTCAGCTTCTTCATCTGATGGGTGGCGTTGCGGCCCTCGAAATGCTTGCCCAGCGTGTAGCCCTTGATGGTCTTGGCCAGGATCACCGTCGGCTGTCCCTTGTGGTCGACGGCCGCCCGATAGGCGGCGTAAACCTTGCGGTAGTCGTGGCCGCCACGCTTGAGGTTCCAGATCTCTTGGTCGCTAAGGCTTTCCACCAGTGCCTTGGTGCGCGGGTCACGCCCGAAGAAATGGTCGCGCACGTAGCCGCCGTCGTTGGCCTTGTAGGTCTGGAAGTCGCCGTCGGGAGTGGTGTTCATCAGATTGACCAGCGCGCCGTCGCGGTCCGCGTGCAGCAGCGCGTCCCATTCCCGGCCCCACACCACCTTGATGACATTCCAGCCGGCTCCGCGGAAGAACGACTCCAGCTCCTGGATGATCTTGCCGTTGCCGCGCACTGGGCCGTCGAGGCGCTGCAGGTTGCAGTTGATCACAAAGGTCAGGTTGTCCAGGCCTTCCAGCGCCCCGACGTGCGCCAGACCGCGGCTCTCGGGCTCGTCCATCTCACCGTCGCCCAAAAAGCACCACACGTGCTGGTCTGAGGTGTCCTTGATGCCGCGGTCATGCAGATAGTGGTTGAACCGAGCCTGGTAGATGGCGTTGAGCGGACCCAGACCCATCGACACGGTGGGGAATTCCCAGAAGTCGGGCATCAGCCGCGGGTGCGGATAGGACGGCAACCCGCCGCCGGGGTGGCTGTGCTCCTGACGGAAGCCGTCAAGCCGCTCGGCGGTCAACCGACCTTCCAAGAACGCGCGCGCGTAGATCCCGGGGGAGGCGTGGCCCTGGATGAATACCTGATCGCCGCCGCCGGGATGCGACTTGCCGCGGAAGAAGTGGTTGAAGCCGACTTCGTAGAGCGCCGCGGACGACGCGTAGGTCGAGATATGACCGCCGACGCCCACACCCGGCCTTTGGGCGCGGTGCACCATGATGGCCGCATTCCATCTCATCCACGCCCGGTAGCGACGTTCGACGTCCTCGTCGCCGGGGAACCACGGTTCCAGCTCGGTCGGGATGGTGTTGACGTAGTCGGTCGACGTCAGCGCCGGGATGGCCACCCGCTGCTCTCCGGCCCGTTCCAGTAGCCGCAGCATCAGGTAGCGCGCCCGCGCCGGCCCCGAGCGCTCCAGCAGATCGTCGAAGGACTCGAGCCACTCCGAAGTCTCCTCGGGGTCGATGTCGGGCAGATAGGACGCCACTCCTTCGCGGATCACCCGAACGCGGTCGGGTTCGGTTCCGTTGCTTGGGGTTTTGGCCAGATCGTTGCGGGCGAACTCGGTCGTCAACTTCGGCTCCTCAGTTGCCGGGACACCTGCGTAGTTGATGCTTGCAGGTTCTTCCCTCTATCGTGCCGCACCGGCATCGTTGCCGGGTACCCGCCGTCTGGCCGTTGGCTCTTTCACTTGCCGGGCATTACCCGTTGGGGCGAAGTTGGTGAGTCGGGGGCAATTGGAATCCTGACCCGGTAACGTCTGCAACCGTGCTCATCGGATGGCGTGCCGTCGCTTGCAGGCACAAGGGGAGATGGGGACTCCCTCGACGAGGCGCCCTGGCGCTCGGCTGTGTGGCGGCGGTGCTGATGGGCTTGATCAACCTTCTAGTGGGTTGCACCAGCGTCACCGGCGGCACTGCCGCACCCGACACGAACGTCGCCCCGGCCTACCGGCAGTCGGTGTCCGCATCGGTATCGGCGTCGGTCGCTACATCCAGCATCCGAGAATCCCAGCGGCAGCAGTCGTTGACCACCAGGGCGATTCGCACCTCGTGTGAGTCGCTTGCAGAGACCAGCAAAGCCGCCATCGACAAGGTGAATGAATTTGTCGGAGCGTACAACGCAGGCCGCAACACCGGCCCGGCCGAGGGCCCGGCCATAGATGCGCTCAACAACAGCGCATCCACGGTTACCAGCAGTTTCAGCGACGCGCTGTCGTCGCAGCTGCGGGATGTGCTCAACGCATATGTCGACTCGGCTCACGCAGTAGCGAACGCCATCGGCACACACGCGTCGACGTCGGAGTTCAATAAGCGGGTTGATCAGCTCAACGACACCAAGACAAAGGCGCTGAAACTGTGCGTGGCGTCGTACTGAGTAGGGTACTGAACCGCCCGTGCAAACCAGGTTCTGGCTATGCGACGATAATCCCCATCGCAATGGCGCGCACATAGCTCGAGGTACTTGAAGGAGGCTCTACGGTGGTCGCGGCGGATCACGCCCCGAGCTACGGTCGCAAACTGGGCATCGAACGTGACCAGGTTGTCCAGGAATGGGGCTGGGACGAAGACACCGACGACGACATCCGTGCTTCGGTTGAGGAAGCCTGTGGCGGCGAGTTGCTCGACGAAGACACCGACGAGGTCGTCGATGTCGTCCTGCTCTGGTGGCGAGACGGGGACGGCGACCTGGTGGACACCCTCATGGATGCGATCACCCCGTTGGCCGACGACGGCGTGATCTGGGTGCTGACACCCAAGACCGGCAAGTCTGGTCACGTACTGCCCGCCGATATCGCGGAGGCGGCCCCCACCGCCGGACTGATGCCGACGTCGTCGGTCAATCTCGGGGACTGGAGCGCTAGTCGCTTGGTACAGCCGAAGTCGCGTACCGGGAAGCGCTGATGCTGTCGGTCGGGACCCTGGCCCCGGACTTCACCCTGCGTGACCAGAACCAGCAGCCCGTCACCCTCAGCGGCTACCGCGGCGCCAAGAACGTGCTGCTGGTGTTCTTCCCGCTGGCGTTCACCGGGATCTGCCAGGGGGAGCTGGACCGGCTGCGCGATCACCTACCCGAATTCGAAAACGATGACAGTGCGGCGCTGGCGATCTCGGTGGGCCCGCCGCCGACCCACAAAGTCTGGGCGAGTGAGAGCGGCTTCACGTTTCCGGTGTTGTCGGACTTCTGGCCGCACGGCGAGGTGAGCCGGGCATACGACGTGTTCAACGACGTGGCCGGCATCTCCAACCGCGGCACGTTCGTCGTCGATCGGTCCGGGATCATTCAGTTCGCCGAGATGAAGCAGCCGGGTGAAGCCCGCGACCAGCGGCTGTGGGCGGACGCGTTGGCGGCTTTGACGGCCTGAGAAGTCTTGAGCGTTTTGAGTGCTAGGCCTCCAGGCGTGTAGCCTGCCCGGCGGGCCCCCGCGGTCTCAAGGGCGCGTAGCTCAGTGGTAGAGCTCTGGTTTTACACACCAGCGGTCGGCGGTTCGATACCGTCCGCGCCCACCAGTGTTTATGCAGGTCAGCGTCATACTGCGATCCGATTGGGTTTAACGGGCAACTCCCGTTGTGCCAAGAATGTGCCAACTGGGTTTTATCCGATGACGATCTAGCCGGGCCGGCCCGACGGGGGCCCTACTTGCTCTGATCCGGCTCGGCTGCTGGGCGATGAAGGCGCATCAGCGCAGAGCGTGCGACGGGGCAGGTTTGGGCGACGACACCGAGCAGCGCGGTCAGACTCGGAGAGTGGTGCTCGGAGCGGAATGCCAACGTCAGGCTGGGCAGCGCGACCCGCGGACGAATATCGACCATCCAGGTATCCGGGCGTGCGGCGGTGCGCATGTCCTGCGGGCCCAGACCGACGCCGAACCCGCACGCCGCGAGGCCCATGATGGTCTGCGCGTTAACTGCGTGGGTGACGCCGGGCCATGCACCTAAGTCCGGAAGCACGTCGCGCAACGTCTTGATGACGGCCGGTTCATCCTCAGGCCGTGCGATGACCAGCGGCTGGCTCCGTAGCTGATCGAGGCTGATCCGTTGCTGGCCGGCGAACGGGTGGCTGGTGCTCACGACGCCGATTATGTAGTCGCTGCTGACCGCCACGCTGACCAGCTGCTGGACTCCACGCCCGCGTGGCGTGCCGCGGCAGATGATGACATCGAGTTCACCGGCCACCAGGGCCCGGCTGCTTTCCACCGTCACCATTTCCTGCAGCTGTAGCCGCACCTCGGGGTGTTCGGCCCGGAATCTGCGCAGCACCGGCGGGAGCATCGACAGCAGCGCGGAGCTGATGAAACCGATCCGCAGGCTGCCGGTTTCTCCGCGTGCGGCGCGTTGGGCGTCGTGGGCGGCCGCGGTGAGCTCCTGGTCGATGCGACGCGCCCGGGCCAGCAGAGCCTCGCCGGCCGCGGTGGGAAACACGCCTTGTCTGGTGCGATCAAACAGCCTGGCGCCGACCTCGCCTTCCAGCTGAGCGATCGCCTTGGACAACGGCGGCTGAGCGATGCCGACCGCTGCGGCGGCCCGGCCGAAATGCTGGTGTTCTGCCAGAGCCAAGGCGTACCGCAGCTGCCGGACATCCACACCACCACGATATCCAAAAGATATGGCCGTGACCCAATCATGGTATGGCCGCTATCAGCGTGCCGGCGGGCGCGTTGACTTCAACACATGAGCAGCAACGTGCAGAACGGAGGCGATCACGTGACCGGGAATACGACGGCCGACAACAACAACCAGCACAACCCAGACAAGGAGCAGCGACAATGACCAAGCCAGGCCAAACCCTGGGCGGGCGGCTACCGCTTGCCGATCCGGCGACACTGACCGGCACACAGCGCGACCTGTTCGAGGCGCTGAAGGCTACGTGGGAGCCGTTGAGCAACGGGGCAGGGGTCCAGATGACGACCGCCGACGGGCGGCTGATCGGCCCGTACAACACCTTCCTTCTGCACCCCGAGGTGGCGGCGAAGTTCTCGGAATTCCAGGCC
>Ga0209693_10000045_pt1 | contig 47593 bp, 37 predicted proteins | sample HubBroMetageWRM3_FD_188345 | JGI IMG/M metagenome (GOLD analysis project Ga0209693, IMG submission 188345) | Warmed soil microbial communities from the Hubbard Brook experimental Forest, New Hampshire - Hubbard Brook CCASE Soil Metagenome WRM 3... | ecosystem: Environmental > Terrestrial > Soil... | reverse complement strand
CCATTGCGCTCAGCCCACGCCGCCAGATTCATACACCCGTTCCTACAGCACACCACCGACAACTACCGACCACTCGCAAAGCAACAGCTGACAGCCCCCTCCACGCGTTCAAAATTCAGCCGCCGTGGCCCCGGATGCCCCAGGATCGACCAGCAGCGCCAGGCTGCCGATTGCTTGATTCGAACCCGGTTCCCCCTTAAAGCCCCCTCGGTCAATGCGGCTGAGGTGGGTTCCTTACGTCGGCGGCTCACCCATTGGCGGCGTCAAGTTCCTTGGATATCTGGTCGGGGCAGTACGCGCCTATCGCCCCCCGAGGAATGTGGCGGCGGTGTCTTCGCTGTAGTTCGTCTGGATGCCTGCGAGGCCCTGGACAGCGGAGACGAAACTGTGGCCTTGCCGGAGTACGAGACAGCCAGCTTTAGCCTCTGTCACAGCTCGGTTTGGTAAGTCACAGGGGATGCCGTGGCTGTTGAGGAAGGAGATGAATTGAGCATCGGCGATGTCGGTGTGAGCTGGCGCGGAAAGAACGGCGGCCGCCGTCATCAACGCCACGAATGCCCCGGCAACGAACACTGGAAACTTAACCATGACCCTTTGTTGAAACGGCTACTTCGGCCCGGATCGGCCTGGCGCTGGGTCAGAGATCGTCGCATCACACGCAAACCGCGTTGTCGCACAGAATTCGCCGTGTAACGGGGCAACGTTCAGTCTTTGTATGCCCAACCGGCCCCAAGCCCGCTTGGCGGGCCTGTCCGGCATACGACAGGATCGATGACATGGCCAATATCGATTTTTCGCTGTTGGACGTTCCCCGATCGGTACCGGTCGAAGATCCGGAAGCCTACCTGCACGCGGCGATCGCGTGGCACTTCGGCGAGGACACCGGATCCGCGTTCTGGCTGCGCACCGCCCAGACGCTGGACTTCAACCCGTTGACCGACATCAAGACCTTCGCCGATCTGCGGTTGTTCCCCAATCTTGTCAATGAGCTGCGCAATGTTCCGATCGAGGATCTGATACCGCGCGGTTATGGCTCACCGGCGCCCCTGCCACAGATATTCGAGTCCGGCGGCACCACCGGCGCTCCGAAACGGACTGCGCAATTGCCCGATTGGGTTGCGCAAGTCGTGCAATGGCAGACGGAAGACTTCGCGACGGGCGGCTTTCAGCGGGGTGAGGGTTTTCTGTGCCTGATGCCGAGCGGCCCGCACGGTGTGGGTTACTTCTCGCGGTTGGTTTCCGAGCGGCTTGGCTCGGTGTTCCACCCGATTGACATCGATCCCCGCTGGGTCAAAAAGATCGCGGCCCGCAACGCCGCCGCGGAAGTGGCAGCGTACGTCGACCACGTCATCGACCAGGCCGTGTTCATCTTGCAGACGCAGAATGTCGCGAATTTGCACGCCACCCCGCCAATGCTCGAAGCGATCGCCCGCGACGACAAGGTGGTGGACCTGGTCAACGAGAAGATCCGCTACCTACTGCTCAGCGGCGCGCATGTGGACGCCGACACCATCGACGTGCTGCGCGACATCTTCCCGAACACGACGATCACCATGGCCTTCGGCAGCACCATGATTCTGTCCCAAGCGGTCACCCGAATCGCCGACGATGAATCGTTCGTCTTCGACCCGCGGACACCGTACGTCGTCTTCTGGGTTGTGGACCCGGACACCGGAGAACAGGTGCCGTACGGTCAGCTCGGCCAGGTGGTGATGAACCACATCAGCAAGGGAATGTTCATCCCCAACAACCTGGAACGCGACAGGGCAATCCGGATGCCCGGACCCGCAGGCGAGCTCAGCGATTCGGTCAGTGCGGTGCGGCCGGTCGCCACCTTCGAGGGCGAGGCCGTCATCGAAGGCGTGTACTGAGCATGACCAGCGGACAGACCTCCCGCACAGCAGATCTGGTGTTCATCGACGCGCTGGGCACCAAGGGGGAGTACCGGACCCGCAACCGCGAACTGATTATGAGCACCGCCGGCGTTCCGGTCGCCGAGCTGAGCTTGGTTCCGCCGCTGTATGTTTCGCGTACTATCAACGCGCAACGCAAGGTGGCGCCGCTGCCGGCCGGACAGCGCGAAGCGGCACTGGCCAAAGCGGCCGAAATCTTCGCCAACGCCGTCATCGCAGGATTGGACTTCGAGGCTTACATACAGCTGGCCAGCCGGATTTCGGGGCTGCCGATCTCGGTGACTCGCGCCGGTGCGCGCAGCGTGGCCGACTCTGTTGCAACGGCATTCGATGCGGTGCGGCCGGCTCGGCCCCAGGGTGCGGCGCTCGACTGGCGTGAGGAGCGCACCCGCAACGGCAGTGCGGTGTGGTCGCGGCGCGGGGAGGTGTTCGCGGTGCACGCCGCTGGAAACGGCCCCGGGGTGCATGGCCTGTGGCCGCAGGCCCTCGCGTTGGGCTACCGGGTGGCGGTGCGTCCGTCGCGACGCGAGCCCCTGACCGCACACCGGCTTGTCCACGCGTTGCGTGAGGCGGGATTTCGCGCCGAAGACGCGGTTTTTCTGCCGACCGATCACAGCGGAGCCGACGAGATCATCGGATCGGCCGACATCGCCATGGTGTACGGGGGTCAGGACGTTGTGGACAAGTACGCGAACGATCCGACGGTGGTGGTGAACGGGCCGGGACGTACCAAGATCCTGATTACCGCCGATCGGGACTGGCGCGACTACCTCGACATGATCGTCGACTCGATCGCCAACCTGGGCGGGATGGCGTGCGTCAATACCACCGCGGTGCTGTGCGAGGGCGATCCTGTCCCGCTGGCTCAGGCGATCGCGGAGCGGTTGGCGACGATGGAGCCGCTGCCCAGCGAGGACGAGCGAGCCATCCTGCCCACCCAACCTGTCGAAAAGGCGCATGCGCTGGCGACCTATCTGGCGGTCAAGGCCGCGGGAACGACGCCACTGCTCGGCGCCGATCAGGTGGTCGCCGCGTCAGGCGACGGATATGCCGCGCTGCGTCCGGCCGTGCACGTCATGGCTGAGCCCGGCTCGGGCAAGCTAACTGACACGATCAACACCGAACTGCCCTTCCCATGCGTGTGGGTGTCGTCATGGTCGCGCGGCGCCGGCACGGAGCCGCTACGGCATTCGTTGGTCGTCACCGCCGTCACCGGCGACGACGACTTGATCGACGATCTACTCGGCGAACCGACGGTCGGCAATGTCTACTACGGCCGCCACCCGACTTTCTACGCCGCACCCGAAATACCGCACGACGGGTTTCTTGCGGACGTCCTGATGCACAACAAGGGCTTCATCAGGGACTAACGGGCGTCGGTCTTACCGGCGAGCACGCGGTTCGGACGGCGACTGGCCGCGTGGTCAGCAGCAGTCCACGCACCTCGCCGGCAAGGTGCTGCGCAGGGAGCCGACCACTCAGGGGACCGACCGTTCACGACGGTTTCGGACTGGTGCCTTTGCTCACGATCCTGTTCAGCGTGTTCAGCGGAAGCTCAATCTCGCCCTGGGGTGTCACGGCACCGACTGTCTTGGCTAACCAGTTGGGCGCCAACGCAGAGACCGCGGTTGCCCCGGCCGTGGCACCCAACACGCCCGACCAGGCAACCGGCCCCAGCGGTGTGCATCCGAAGAACTGGCTGATAACTGGGGTTTGAACAATGCCGACCAGCACCCCCGCGCTGCCCAGCGCGGTCGCCACCACGAGCGGGCTTCGCCGGCGCGTGAGCAGCGTTTGCGCCAGCTGCGTCGTCACCAACGCGGTCAAACCCATTGTCGATGTGCGGCGTTCGCTGCCCGGAGTCCAGCGCCCGATGCTCCAGGCTGCCGTGGCCCCGGCGGCGGTGACGGCACCGCGGGTGACGATCTGACGCATCAGCGGGGCGTCAAGTGAGGGCGTCGGCCCGGTGAGCACCGCGCGTTGATCTTCGCGCCGCGCCTCTTCGGCCTCTTCTTCGGTTGCGTACTCGGCCTCATCGGGTTCGATATATTGCGAAGTGACCGCGACGGCAAGCGCGGGGAACATGTCGGTGAGCAGGTTCACCAACAGCAGCTGACGGGTCCCCACCGGCGCCCGCCCCGAGCCGAACGCGGTGCCGATGATGGTGAAGAGCACCTCGCCCACATTGCCGCCGACCAGGATCGTGACCGCGTCCCGAACGCCGGCCCACATGCTCCGGCCCTCGACCAGCGCGTCCAGCAATACGCCCAGGTCATCGTCGGTCAACACGATGTCGGCGGCCCCTCGGGCGGCTGACGAACCGCGGCCACTGACCCCGATGCCCACGTCCGCCATCCGGATCGCGGCGGCGTCGTTGGCGCCGTCGCCGACCATCGCGGTCACTCGTCCGCAGCGCTGCAGCGCCGCCACAATCTGCACCTTTTGTTCTGGGCTGACGCGGGCGAAGACCTGAACGTCGGCAACAAGTTTGGCGCTCGCGTCCTCGTCGAGGCCGGCCAGTTCGGCACCGGTGACGACGCGCGCGTCCATTGGCAGGCCCAACTGGCGGGCGATCGCCCGCGCGGTGACGGGGTGGTCACCGGTGATCAGCACGACGTTTCGCTCGGCGTCCACCAACGCTTCGATCAGCGGGCGCGACGACGCTCGCGCGGTATCCGCCAAACCGACATAGCCGAGCAATTCCAGTTCTTGCGCGGCAGCATCTACGGCATCCGCGTCAGTGTCGTCATCATCGGCGGTGTCGTGAACCCAGCTGCGTCGCGCCACTGCCAGCACCCGCAAGCCCCGCTCGGCAAGGCTGTGTACCAACGACTCTGCGTGCTCCAGGTCGGCGTCAGGGTCGGCGAACCGGCAGCGCGGCAGCACCACCTCAGGAGCGCCTTTGAGCATCAGAATCGGCGATGCAGAGTCTGAGCTCATCGTGCCTATGGCGGCGGCGAAGCCACGACTGGACTCGAACGGCACCTCCGCGAGCACCGTCCATTCCGAGTCACTGTGGGTGTCAAGCGCACTCGCCGCCGTCAGGATGGCTTCGTCGGTGGCGTGCGCATGTCCTTGCCCGTCCTGGGGTTGCGTGGATGCCCACGCGGCTGCCCGAAGCACTGCGGCGGACTCCGGGTCGGCCGCATCCGGGAAGGGGTCCTCTGGGCTGGCCGCACCGGTAACGGCGCACACGACACGCAACCTGTTCTCGGTGAGAGTTCCAGTCTTGTCGAAACATATGGTGTCGACCCGGCCCAGCGCTTCGATGGTGCGGGGCGCGCGGACCAATGCTCCGCGCGCCGTCAGACGCTGGGCGGCGGAAAGTTGAGACAGAGTGGCGACCAACGGCAGGCCCTCTGGAACTGCGGCTACCGCAATCGCGACGCCGTCGGCGACCGCTTGCCGCAGTGAGGCGCGGCGCAGCAACGCCAAACCGGATACCGCGGCGCCACCGGCCAGAGTGAGTGGAAGGACCTTGCTGGTCAGCTCATGCAGCCGGGCCTGCACACCGGCCGCGGTCTCGACGTCGGCGACCGCCGAGATCGCGCGCTGGGCGGCGGTGCCGACCCCGGTGGCCACCACGATCGCGCGGGCATGTCCAGCGACGATTGCGCTGCCCTCGAACAGCATGCTGGCTCGATCGGCATCGTTGACGGCAACGGGCTCCACCTGCTTATCCACCGGCAGCGACTCGCCGGTGAGTAAGGACTCGTCGACCTCGAGGTCTTCGGCCACCAACAGCCGAGCGTCGGCGGGCACCACCTCCGGTGCGGCCAGATCGATGACGTCGCCAGGCCGCAGCGACTTCGCGGACACCGTGGCGGTGCGCGTGGCGTGTTGGGCGGCTTCTAACCGGCGTCGCGTCCTCGCCACGGCTGGGACAACAACCCGGCGCACCAGCTGGTCCTGCTCGGCGAACAGCTCGGCAGCCGCCGCTTCGGCCCGTAACCGTTGCGCCCCACCGATTATCGCGTTGGCGGTCATCACGCCCGCGACCAGAAGCGCGTCGATATTGCTGCCAACGATCGCCGACGCGGCCGCCCCGACGGCCAGGATCGGCGTCAGCGGATCGGCGAGTTCGGCCCGCGTCGCGAGCGCCAGCCGCGCTGCGTTTCGTGCCGGTCCGCGCAGCGGCTCTAACACCGGGGTGTAAGACAGGTCGTCGAGACGGCTTCGCCATGACGACCGGCCCGCCTCGACAGCCAACGGTCGTGCACCGCCGGCCAACCGCGAGTAAACGATCTCCGGGTCCAGCGCATGCCAGGCGGTCAGCGGCTGCGGCGTGGGATCGGGCAGCCGCAGCACCCTGCTGGCCGAGAAGGTTCCTGACACCAAAGCCGTAGCGGCGGCGGCGTTGACCGGATTAAGCCACCGGCGGAAGCTGGCCGGATTGCCGGTTCGGTCTTCCTCACCAGTGACCAGCAGCAGACCCGCCAGCGTCGTGCCGCCCTGAGCCAGGTGCACGGCCGTTTCACTAGCCGACCGGGCCACCGGAATCGCCGACAATATCCGCACCGCATCAGCCAGATCCGTGCCGGTGATGATGTCCGCTGTCCACGCTGTGGCCGCGCGTGGATCATCAAGGGCCACACCGACGTCAGCGATCGCCAGCGCGGCCAGCGTATCTGTGGATGCGAAATCGCGGTGCAGTGCGGTGATCAGCAGCACCGGTCCGCGATCGGTTCGCAGCTCGCGCACCACGTTGAGCAGGGGCGTGCCGGGAGGATGCGTCGCCGCAACGCTGGCGGTGAGGTCCTCGGTCCCGGCGACGTGGCGCAACACCACCCGGGCCCCGGTCCGGTGCGCGGTCTGGAACAGCGGGATCGCGTAGGGGTCGACCTCCCACCCGACGTCGACGCTGCCCACGCATTCGCCATCGACCACCAGGTCGGCATGTTCGAGGCCCTGGGCGGGCGCCGCCGACGGCCCCTGCGACCGAATCCATCTCAGGCGCGCCCCGGTGGCCGGCAGCTCATCGGGGTCGGGCTCGGGTGCTTCCTCGCCATGCAGCAGCGCGTCGGCAACCTCGTATACCCGGTCGTCGTCCCAGCCGGGTGCATCTCCGCGCGAATGCAAAACTGCGCGGTGATCACCACGTAGCGCGGCGCCGTCGATGACGACCACCTTTACCCGATCCAAGCGACGCAGGGCGCCAGGGTCGAGGACTAGTTGGCCGGCGTTTGCCAAGCCACGGCCCAAGACCGCCGCGAAGGCTTGCCGGCCCATATGCGCCGCTCGTGGCACCCCGGCCAGGATCGCGCCGGCGGCGTCTTCGGTACCACCGCCGGCCACCAGCGCACTCGCCGCGGCGATCAACGAGCCGTTGGCGGCCGAACCGACATAGTTCTCCACCGGCCCGGCCATTGACCCTTTCGCGCTGTCGATTGCGCTGTCGATTGCTCCGCTGACCACGACGTGGGAAGCCTCACCCGCCGCTGCGGCTGCCCAGCTGTGTCGCGGCGCCTGCGATGTGGCCCCGGCTGATGAGATGATGGGCACCACTGGTGCTTGCGGCCGCTCGGGCGAGGCCAGCTGCGGTTCCCGGTCGCGCCACACGCGACGGTGGGCCGTCGCCTCGGAGATTTGCAGGCTACGTTGCACGAGGTCGATCAGCGGTGTGCCAAACGACTGGGTCAGCCCGTTGGCCGCGGCCGTTGTAGCGCTGAGCGCAATATCGGTGCCCACCCGACCCAGTCGCGACTCCAGGATCGACACCATGCGCGGTTGATGATTGATGAGAGCGGCCGCAGCCCGGGTGGTTCGCGGTGCAGCGGGCAGTCGGGTGACCCAGCCGGTAAATGCGGCACTCATCGCGACCAGATCCATTGCCGCAGCGCTTAGCGGCACCAGAATAGCCAACGGGTTACCCGGGTCGGCGAATGGCGCAGAATTAGGTGCCGATCCCGACCCTGACAAAGTTATGTCGGCAGCTATGGAAGCGACCTCTTCCCGTACCTGGTCTAAGACTGCGTCGTTGTCTGCGTCATCTTCAATTTCGACCACGAGCCGGCCCAATGACCCCTCGACGTGGGCTTTGGCCACTCCCGGAATCCTGCGAACCGGTTCCTCTACTACCGCCGCGTACTCGTGCCAGCGGGGGAACGGCAGCAACGGATCCAGGTCCAGATGCACCCGCTGCCCGCTCTGCCAACGCACCGGCGGCGTGACGGCGGCTGGGGACCGGTTGGGGGAAGTGCTCATCCCGAGCGCCTGGCCGGTCGATTGAGCCGCTGATTGCACCACTGGGCCGACCAGTTCGACGACCGGGCCGGCCAGCAGTTGCGCCGCGCCCACGGCGCCCGCGGCGCCCGATACGCCGGCTCGTACTAGCTGCGTGGCTCCGCCGGTCACCCCAGCGATGACGCTGGCCACACCCGGGATCTTCATCCGTCCCCTTCAGTTACGCGTATGGCGTCAATCCTGCTGGCGTCTTTCCGACCTGTCCACATATGGCCGCAGCTGGACCGTGACACGACGCTGGTGACCATGGTGGATCGCGGATTCGCTCATTACGAGGGGCTCAATTGTTGCCCCCGGATGGGAGTTTACCGGGTTGAAGGTAACCCGAAAGCGCTGAACAGGGCCGGGTCGAGAAAGACGGTGATTGCAGCGATACCGGCGGCGCCGGTGGTCAGCACGTGGATGGAGTGGGACCGCATGACATCGTCGCTGCTGCGACGGTACTCGGCAACGGCGGGTTGCCCATTGGCGGCAGTGGGGATCATGACAATATCGCCGGCTCTCGTGAAAGCGCGCACGGCAAGGAAGCGCATCACGGCGTCGCGACCGGTGAACCACACAGGCACAGGAGGCATTTCGAGCCTGACGTCGGCTTGAAGCAGCTCGGTGAGTGCGGCCATGTCCGCGTTCTCGAACGCCGCGCAGTAGCGGTCCAGCAATTCACGTCGCTTGGCGTCATCGGGCTCGACCGCGTCTTCTTCGGTGGGGGAGACCTCGGCGAGGTGGGCCCGGGCCCGCTGCAGGGAGCTGTTGACCGCGGCGGGTGTGGTTTCGAGCAGTTCGGCGACCTCGGCGGCGCTGAACTGCACCACGTCGCGCAGGATCAACACGGCCCGTTGGCGCGCCGGAAGTTCCTGCAGGGCCGTCATCACGGCCAGCCGGATACTTTGCCTTGCGGTGACGGCCGTTTCGGGGGTCAGGGCGTCGGGGATCGGTTCGAGCCACTCATGGGCGCCAATGTTTGCGTCGAGACTGGTTTCCGGGTCGATCGAGCTGTCACCCAGCCCGGCCGGCAGCACCCGGCGGGCCCGGTTCTGCAGCGCGCGCAGGCACGCGGTCGTCGCGATCCGGTACAGCCAGGTCCGCAATGCTGCGCGCTCCTCGAACGTCTGGTAGCCACGCCAGCCTCGCAGGTAGGTTTCTTGGACAAGATCCTCGGCGTCGTGCACCGAACCGAGCATGCGGTAACAGTGCGCGATCAACTCGGCACGAAACGGCGCCGCCTGCTCGATGAAGTCCTCTTGAGCCGGCACGGGCTTCTCCTATCTCGGCCTCCGGTCCGGGTCGCCACCCCCGTTGGGGCGGCGACCGGTTTCACACCACGCCACTGCCGCAAGACCACACCCACACCATCGCAGACACCACCGACAACCTGCTCATGACCCACACCGACCAACAAAAACGCCAGCTGTTCACAACCCGCAGCGGTCCAAATTCATCGGTCGGCCGCGATGAATTCGGGCGGCGCTGCGTATCTGAATTAGTGGATACCGATTCGTATCACCTGAAAGCGAGTACGAACATGAACCAGTCCCCGCAAACCCACACCGACGGCCTCGTCGGCACGAGGACGATTAAAAACACTAAGACGATTGAAAACACGACAGCGATCGTGACCGGGGCCGGCCGCGGCTTTGGCCGCGCCGTCGCCGCCGCATTGTCTGCAACCGGAGCGCACGTCATCGGCGTTGCGCGTACCGGCGCGCAGCTCGATGAGGTGGCCGGCGAGCTGGGCGACAGCTTCACCCCGGTCGCCGCCGACGCCGCTGATCCCGCGACGGCCGGCCGGCTCATGGAGGAGTACCGGCCGCGCACGCTGGTGCTGTGCGCCGGGGCCGCTCCGCGGATGAGCTCCTTACCGGATCAGACCTGGGAGAGCTTCAGCCAGAATTGGAATGTGGACGTCGCGCAAGCGTTTCACTGGACTCGATGTGCGCTGCGGCTCCCGCTGAGGCCGGGCAGCTCGGTGATCGCGATGTCCAGCGGCGCCGCCGTGAACGGGTCACCGCTGAGCGGCGGCTATGCGGGTGCGAAGGCCACCGTCAGATTCATCACCAGTTACGCGGCCATCGAATCGCAACGGGCCGGGCTGGGTATCCGTTTCGTGTCCGTTCTCCCGCGGCTGACGCCGGCCACCGACCTGGGTGCCAAAGCCGTGGCGGCCTACGCCGAGCGGCAAGGTGTCGATGTTGAAACGTTCGTGCAGTCGATGGGTTCCATGGGGCCCGTGCTCAACACCGAGCAAGTCGGCAAGTCAATCCTGCAGATCGCCACCGGTGACCCGCAGGATGCCGGCGCATACCTACTCGCATCGTCGGGCCTGTCGGCACTGGCCTGAAGCTACTGGAACAACCGAGAGGCGGACGACTCAATGAACACAGCAATGAACGCACCTCCGATCGTGACGGCGCAAGAGTGGGCGGCTGCACACCAGCAGCTGCTGGTCAAGGAGAAGGAGCTGACCCGGGCCCGCGACGCGCTGGCCGCCCAGCGTCGGCGGATGCCTTGGCTGGCGGTCGATACGGAATACAGGTTCGACGGGCCTGATGGCGAGGTGACGCTGCTGGGGCTGTTTCAGGGTCGGCGCCAGCTGGTCGTCTACCGAGCCTTCTTCGAGCCCGGCGTTCACGGCTGGCCCGATCATGCCTGCCCCGGCTGTTCGATGATCGCCGACCACATCGGCAACCTTGCCCATCTGAACGCGCGCGATACCACGCTCGTGTTCGCTTCGCCTGCGCCGCAGGCCGACATCGATCGACTGAAGGCGCGGATGGGTTGGCAAATGCCGTGGTACACGATCACCGATGGCTTCGGGGCCGACTTTCAAGCCGACTTCGGCGTGGACGAATGGCACGGCACCAACGCGTTCATCCACGACGGAGACCGAGTGTTTCGCACCTACTTCATCAACAACCGCGGCGACGAGGCGTTAGGGACCACCTGGAGCTTCCTGGACATGACGGCGCTCGGACGCCAGGAGGAATGGGAGGACTCGCCGGAGGGTTACCCGCAGACCGCACCGTACGAGTGGTGGGACTGGCACGACGAATACGGCGAGCACCAGCCGTCGCGATGGTTCGGTGAGCCTGATCCGAACGATCCCAGCGACCAACGGCCCTTAAACAGGCGCGAAAGCGATTAATCCCCAAAGTGGAATGTCCAAATAACACGGATGTCCAAATAAGACGAATGCGCGCCAGGAGAATTGCGTCTACAGATATCGGTGCGTCGACCTGCCGACGTGGTACCCGGCCGGGAAAGATTTCTCGATGATCTGCAGCTGATGGTCCACTCTGGATTCGAGTTCGAGGACTACGCAGCTATCGCTGACGGCCTTCGACTCGAGAACTATGTATCGCTGGCCGCCATCGGTGATCGGGTCGCCGGAGTGCAATGTTTCCACAGGCACTAATTCCGGGGTTCCGTCTGACTCCACCTCTGACACGTTAGGTCAATTCAGCGAGTGAGGGAATACTTCATTTGCGATGCGCTATCCGCGGTTGGCGCCGCGCTGTTTGAAGAACACGCTGACGCGAGAGATCAGGCCGTCGTCGCCCTGCTCGAACAGGATGCATTCGGGCCACTCGGCGTAAGCACCGTCGATCTCGAACGACTCGGTCAACTCGACGTATGACAGCCGGGTGTCCACGTGTGAGACCCGCTGTACTTCCAACCGGTGGCCCTGCAGATTGGTGATAACTTTGCGCAGGTAGGCGACGTAGTGCGCCTTGCCTTCGACGAGGTCGCAGAACGGGCCCTCTCGAGTCAGCCCTTCGTCGGCGATGGTGTCGGCCAACCCGTCCCAGTCGTGGTCGGCCAGGCAGGTCAAGTAGCGCTCAACCACTCCGGTGTCCGTTGCGACGGCCATGTCGTCTCCGCTCACTCGATGATGGCACTGAGCCGAGCGTAGCGTCAGGCTCGCGGGCGCGGTCCGGCTCGGCCCGCTTCGGCGCGCACCGTCGCGGAGTTAGGTTGTCTCCTATGAGTTGGTGGACGGCCCACGCCGAGCGGACACTGTCCGAACAAGTACCCGCAGCACCGGATCGCGTCCGCGATTTCTACGTGGACCTGGACAACATCAAACTCGTGCACCCTCTGATCGTGTCCGTGCAAGCGATGCCCCGCAGCGAAACCCCGGACGGTTACCGCCAGAGCTATCGCGTGGTAGATCGAATCCCGTTGGGGCCATTCACTATCCAGATCACCTACCAGGCGCGGCTACATGTTCCCGCCGACGGTGACGTGACCACAGAGGCAGATCAATCTCCCGGGGTGCGCCTACGTGGAACGGTGAGTTTTGAGCCGGTCGATGGCGGTACCCGGGTCACCGAGCGAATACGGATAGCCGCGCCCCGACCGCTGGCCTCGATGACGACGCGTGAGGCGGTCAAAGCGCACATCGAGATGCTGGCAGGCATCCGGCGGCACTTTGAAACCACTTGATCAGGGTGCCGTCCACTCCGAGGTGAGCGCCCAGTCGGAGAGGTATTTGGTGGAGCTCCAGCCGCCGTCGACGACGATCGTCTGGCCGTTGATGAAAGCACCCCCGGGGGAACACAGGAACGCCACCGTGCTCGCGACGTCCTCAACCGTGCCCAGACGCTGATGGGGCGTCATCTCGGTGTTCATCCGCCGGAACCGCTCATCCTGCAGACGATGTTCGGTCATCGCGGTCTGGATAACCCCGGGAGCCACTGCATTGCAGCGTATCCCCTGCGCCCCGTATTGGCAGGCGATGTGCGTGGTCAGCGCTGTGAGCCCACCCTTGGCCGCCGAGTAGGCGCCGCCGCGCAGGCCGCCCACCACCGCGAAGGTGGAGGTGACGTTGATGATCGCCGAACCGGGTTGCATGTGTGGCAGTACCTCGCGAATCAGGCGGAACGGCGCGCGGAGCATCAAACCCAGGAAATGATCCAGTAATTCGTCGTCGGTCTCATGTACAGGCTTGGGACTGCCGATCCCGGCGATGTTGATCAGGAAGTCGACGTGCCCCCATTGCGCAACGGCGAGGTCAATGATGCGCGTGGGCGTGTCGTCGTCCCGCAGATCGGCAGCGTGGGTCAGCACCCGATCGGAGTCCGCAGTGATTTTCCCCAAGGCTTGTGCCAGCTTCGCGAGTTTTTCCTCGTTTCGCCCCGTCGCCAGCACCGCCATCCCCATCTCGGCGAGCTTTGTCGCGCAACCGAAGCCGATCCCGCCGCTTGCCCCGGTCACGATCGCTACCTGCATCTCACTGGTCTGCTTTCATCAGCGCCGCCTTGATCTGGTGCTTCAGTATTTTGCCCGCATCGTTTTTTGGGAGGACATCCCAGATGACCACTTGTTCAGGCGCTTTGAACTTTGCGACGCCTGACTCCCGTAGGAAGCTGCGCAAGCTCTCGACGTCGGGGCCAGGTGTGGCCGTGGGCACCACGACGGCGCATGCCCGTTCCCCCGTGCGGGCATCGGGCAGGCCGACGATGGCGATTTCAGCGATGCCGGGGTGGCCGGTCAAGATGTCCTCGACTTCCTTGGGTGCGATGTTCTCACCATTTCGGATGATGATGTCTTTGGCCCGTCCGTTGACGACGAGGTACTCATCGTCGACCCAGCGCGCGAGATCTCCGGTGCGGAAATACCCCTCGGCGTCGAAACATTCGACTTCATCCTCGGGATGCTGGTAGCCGACCAGCATCTGCGGCCCACGTGCGTGAATTTCGCCGGCCCCCTTGCCGGTGCTGAGCTTGATGTCCGCCAGGCCCGCAGGGCCGTCGGTATCAGCGGCGTGGTCGATGTCCGCCAGCGCCCCGATCGTTGTGACCGGCACTTCTGTCGAGCCATAAACACGGGTGATGACCGTCGACTCGAAATAGGCCGCCGCCCTGCGGATCAATGACGGCGACACGGACGCGCCGCCGCAGACGAACAGCTTCAGATCAGGCAGCCGGGACCCGGCGCGCTGAGCGGCGGCCAGGATCTGCTCCAGGAACGGCGTTGCGCCGGCCATGTGGGTGCACCGTTCGGCTTGCATCAGCGTGACCGCGTCGTCACCGTTCCAGTGATCCATCAGCACTGCGGTCGTGCCCAGCAGCAGCGGGCATTCGAACGCGTAGATGGAACCGCCGATGTGAGCGATCGGCGAAGCCACCAGAAACCCGTCGCCCTGCTCGACGAGCCAGTGATCGCGGATCTGGCAGATCAATGCGTGAATCGAGTTATGGGTATGCAGTACGCCTTTCGGTCGTCCAGTCGTCCCGGAGGTGTAGAGGATCATGCGCACGGCGTCGGGGTTCAGCGTGGGCAGTTCCGAGCCGGCGACCTGCGCTGCAAGCAGCGACGCGAAGGGGACGAAGTTCGCGCTCGCGTCCCCGCGCACCACCACGACGTCAGGTGGAGACTCCAACTGCGCAGTTACCCGCGCCAACATTGCGGCGTAGTCGTGGCGGCCGAAATGCGCTGGGACAAAGATCATCCGGCTGTCCGCGTCTTCGAGGATGAAACGCAGTTCGCGGTCCCGCATGGACGGCAAGATGGGGTTGGCCACCATTCCCGCCATGGTCGCGGCCAGGTAGATCACCGCGGCCTCGTGCCAGTTGGGCAGCAGGAAAGACACCACGCTGCCCGGGGGAATGCGCTCATGCAATGCGTGCGCCAGCGCCGTCGCCTGCCGGCACAGGCTCTGACAGTCCAGCCGCCGATCGCCGTCGACCAGCGCCACGCGCTGTGGCGTGCGCTGCGCAGCCTCGCGCAGCGAGTCGGCCAACGTGCCGTTGACCCACCAGCCGCGCGCGTAGGCGTCGGCGGCGCGTTCGGCGTCCCAACGAATCAGTCGTCCGCCGATCAGCTTTCGGTCGTCATGTCTCGGCATGGCAGCAGCGCCGGCTAGCCTTTCATGCGCCGCATCGTCATCGAGTGACGGAAGCGGGACGCGGGATGGGTGTTGATCGTGACCTGGGCGACCTGCCCCTCAGATGTCGTGTAGGTGCGTTGCACCTGCAGTGCGGGTGTACCGGACTCGACACTGAGGCTGCCAGCCAGTGTCGGTGAAATGAGTACCGCCGTGATTTCTTGATGAACCTCGACGATACTCAGGCCGAACAGGTCTTCGATCAGCGGGAAGATAGGGCCCTCATGACGCTGCAGCAGCCTGCCGACAGCGGCAAACGCACGGTTGATGTAGTACTCGGTCCGGCACAGCGCAGGCCCGGAAGCCTCCGCGTTATCGGCCTGCCGGAATCCTCGGACTGTCAGCCACTGCTCGCCGTTCGTCAACCCGGTCCGGGTCGCCAGCTCACCGTCGATGGTGACCATGGCGACGGACTCGATGGCGAAGCGGGTACCAGTGGCGAACGCCAGCAGGTCGTTGATCGACATGACGTGCTGAACGTAGGAATCTGACGACGGCCGCGGCACCACGAGGGTTCCGGTCCGCGGCCGAGATGACACCAGGTTGTCTTCGCGGAGTCGTCGCAGCGCCTCCCGAATAGTGTAGCGGCTGACCGCGAACCGCTCACACAGCTCGTGTTCAGTCGGCAATTGCGAACCCACCGGATACACGCCGTCCACGATCTCTTTGCGCAAGGTGCGCGCCACCTGAAGGTAGCGATGATCGACAACTCTGGTATCCGACAACTCAGTCCTTCGCCGAACGGTCTTCCCGGCGCAGCGCCAGTACACTGCCGTCGGCGTCCGCTGAAACATACAGCGTGCCATCAGGCCCGGCCGCGATCCCGGCGAACGGGCCCTGCGGCCCGGAGAACGGCGGCAGTCCCAGCAGCGGCTTGGGGATCACACCGGCCGGGGCGCCCACCGGCAAGTCCGACGCGATGGTGCTGCGGGCTCCACTGTCCGGGTCGAATGCGATGAGCTCCTTTGCGCCCGCGTCGACGATATATATCTGCCCGTCATGCACCACGATGCCCTCGGGCCGCCGCAACCCGTCTAGCACAGTGCCGGTCCCGTCCAGCTTGACCACCCGACCCGCACCTGCCTCGGCAACCAGGCACGCCCCGTCGGGAGCGATTGCCACCCCGACCGGATCGCTCAGCCCCGATGCCAGCACCTCGACCAGACCCGCCCGGATAGACAGGACCCGTCCCGCGCCGAGTTCAGCGACCACGGTGGTGTCGGCAGAAGCTACCGCCACACCGTAGAGCTGGTCGAAACCCTCTGCCAGCACCTCACTTTCGTTGCTGTCGGGCCGGTACCGCGCCAGCTGGCCGTTGGAGGTTGTCACCACAAACTCGCCGATCGCGGTTGGGGCTATGCCGCGCAGGAAGCCGGGATAACCCGGGCTGAACAACATTCCGGCGGTCCGCAGCGTGCCATCGGCGAGCAACACGTAGAAGTAGGTTCCGTCGGCGATGTAGAGGTTGCCGTCTGCGCCGACCGCCAGGTCCAGCGGCCAATTCAACCCGCCCGGCAGCACCACCCGAGACCCTCCCCCACGGAGGATTTCGATGATCTCGCCGGTGAAGTTGGAGACGAATAGCCGCTCGCCGACGAAAGTCAGGTTGTCAAGGCCGGGATTCAGGGTTGCCAGCACAGTGCGCGCGCCGGTGCGGGGATCGATGCGCAGCACCTGACCGCTGTGCACCTGGGTCGAAACGATGCAGCCGCTGGAATCGAACTTCACCGCGTCGGGCACGCCGAGATCGCCGGCAACGCGTTCCGGGGTACCGCCTTCGGGATCGATGCGCCAGATCTCGTTGGCGCCCATCAACGGGAAATACAGCAAGCCGTCGGGCCCGACCTCCATGGCGTTGGGCGACGGCGCGTTCTCGAGCAGCACCCGTGGCGCGCCGCCGTTGAGATCGAGTTCGAGCAGTCGTCCGCCTTCCCGGCATTCCCCGATGAACAACCGGCCCCGGTGGAAGGTGATGCCGTTGGCGGACGGCACGTCGTCGCGAAGCACCCGGCTGCGGCCCGCGGCGTCGCGCATGCTCACTCGTCCGTCCATCACCTCGGTGGCGTAGAGGTTGCCATCGGGGTCGAAGGCCACGTCGTCGGGCGCCGTGATCTCCCCGCCCTTGGCGCTAATGGTGTCCAGCCGGCCGGTCGCCAGGTCGAGCGCGCTGATCTGGCTGCCGGTCACCTGGGCGATGTAGATCCGGCCGTCCGGACCGGTGCGCAGGCCGTTGGCGCCGAAGAGTCGGCTGGGTCCAGTGAGGCGCTTGAGGCTCCAGCCTGCTGCGAGGCTGGGCGTCCGACCGGCCAGGTAGCGGCCCGTCTGGTGCGACAATCCGGCTATCACCGCTCGCACGATAGCAATCAACCAATAGTCCAGACAATACTCAGCGCTGAAATAGCATCAGCCCTTGACGTGCGGGGCGTATCAAGAGAATCATGCTCTCTAATGAGTGCACGTCGTTATCTTGTCCGGACAATTATGTATCTAGCGAGGGTTGTCTATTTACCGATGGTTGTCGATGGAAGGTCTGTTTAGCCGATGCAACACGACCTTTTGGGCCTTGACGGGCGCATCGTCGTGGTCGCCGGCGCTGCCGGTGGCGGCATCGGTACCACCATTACGCGCATGGTTGCTGAGGCGGGGGCGACCGTGGTCGCGGTGAGCCGCGGTCAAGAAAATCTCGACCAGCACATCGGCCCCCTGCTGGCCGACGGGCTCTCAGTGGTGCCGGTGGCGGCCGACGCCTCCACCGATGAAGGCGTCCGAGCCACCATGGACGCCGTAGTGGAGGTAGCGCACCGCACCGGTGGCGAGCTGCACGGCTTGGCCAACGTCGCCGGTGGTGCGGACCCGTCGACCTGGATGCCATCGACCAGGGTGACTCGCAACGACTGGCGCGAGCTATTCACCCGCAATCTGGAGACGATGTTCTTCCTGAGCCAGGCCGTGGCCGCGGAATTGAAGCGCCGCAGGAGTCCGGGCTCGATCGTCTCGATCTCATCGATCAGTGGAATGAACACGGCGCCTTTCCACATCGCCTACGGCACAGCCAAAGCCGCGATTGTGGCAGTAACCCGCACGTTGGCGCTCGAACTGGCTGCCTCAGATGAAGGGGCCACCGGGGGCAACGGGACCGCCATCCGAGTCAACGCCGTGGCACCCGGGGTGACCGAGACCCCGGCGTCACGCACCTACGTGGACGAAGACCCCGAGCGCGACCGTCGTGCCATTGCGATGGGACGCCGTGGCCGCCCGGAAGAGGTGGCCGGGGCCGTCCTATTCCTGCTCTCGGACCTGTCGAGCTACATCACCGGACAGACGTTGTTGGTCGATGGCGGCCTGAACCTGAAATGGGGGCACCTGGACGCCGACAACACCTCCCTGTTCCTCAAGGACCAGACCTTCCGCGCGGCAATAACACGTTGGGACGAGCCGTGAGTGGATGGCTATCAGGCGCGATCAGAAAGCGAGGAATGCGATGACCGACAGCGGCAACAACGGCGCGGGTGCGGCAGACGAGCTGACTGCGCCGGTCACGATCGGGGTCGATGCCTACATCTCCGAGGAGTACGCCCGCGCTGAACGCGACAAGTTGTGGCGAAAGGTGTGGCAGCAAGTCGGGCGGGTCGAAGACCTGCCCAAGGTGGGCAGCTACCTCACCTACGACATTCTCGACGACTCGATCGTGGTTGTGCGAACCGCGCCCGACACACTCAAGGCGCACTACAACGTCTGCATGCACCGCGGCCGGCGTCTGGTGGACGTCCCCGAAGGAGCCAAAAGCGCTTGCGGACACAAGAAGTCGTTCGTATGCGGGTTTCACGGCTGGACCTACGACCAAGAAGGCAACTGCATCCACGTACCGGAAAAGCAGGATTGGCAGGGCAGGCTGACACCGCAGAACACCCATCTGGCGCCGGTCCACGTCGACACCTGGGGCGGCTGGGTCTGGATCAACATGGATCCGGATTGCGAACCCCTGCGCGACTACCTCGAACCGGCCGCCACCATCCTCGATCCCTTCCAGCTGCAGGAGATGCGCTGCAAATGGCGAAGGTGGCTGCAGTTCGAATGCAACTGGAAAGTGGCCATGGAGGCCTTCAACGAGACCTACCACGTCGCCACCACACATCCGCAATTCAATAAATTCGGCAACTTCCGCGGTTGGGCCATGGCGCACGGGAAGCACAGCAACATCGGCTATGACGCACCCAAGGATCTCGAGGAAACCAAATCGAAGATCCGGCTTGGTACCGGTGCAGACCCCCGCGTCTCGACGGCCGAGATGCAGCTCTACACGTTGGAGGAAACCAACGCCACCACCACCAAAACTCTGGTGGAGGCGGCGCGCCGACTGGTCGACGAGTTACCGGAAGACGCACCTGCCGGCAAGGTGCTCGAGCACTGGATGTCGTCGGCGCGGCGTGACGATGCCGCGCGCGGAGTGATCTGGCCGACCATCGATCCCGCGCACCTGGCCAACAGCGGCACCGCGTGGCAGATCTTCCCCAACTTCCAGATCGGGCAAGGTCTGACCACCGCGCTGTGCTACAGCGCCCGGCCGCACGGCTACGACCCCGACAAGTGCATCTTCGAAGTCTCCTGCTACGAACTGTATCCCAAAGGTGAAGAACCCCAGACTGAATGGGAACATGCGCCGAAGGACGACCCGAACTGGCGCAGCGTGCTGCCGCAGGACTTCTCCAACATGGCCGCCGTTCAGCAAGGCATGAAGTCGCGAGGCTTCTCGGGACCAAAACCCAACCCGTACATGGAGCGCAGCACCGCAAACCTGCACCGCAACCTCGCCGAATACATGGGCACCGGTGCGCCTGAGCCACTGGAATCAAACTAGGAAGAGGACTGACCGATGAAAGTCAATCTTGGGTTCGGAGCGCACAACTCCCACGACTGGGAACGCGTGCTGGCCGGTGACTTCAGCCAGCCGCCGGCAACCCCCGACTGGGAGTGCGTGCAGGCCACCCTCGAGATTGCCGATCTGGCCGAACCGCTCGGGTTCGACGGCATCTGGATGCCGGAGCACTGCGGAACCCCGTATGGCATGACGCCCAATCCGATCCAGGCGTTGAGCTACTTCGCCGGCCGCACCGAACGCGTCGGCCTCGGCACCTTTGTCGCCGTCGCACCGTGGTGGCACCCGATCCGGTTGGCCCATCAGATCGCCTACCTCGACATCCTGTCCAATGGGCGATACACCACGATCGGGATCGGGCGCGGGGTGTCGAAGGGAGAGTTCGACGCCGTCGGGGTCCCCCGTGAGGAGAGCAGGCAGCGCTTCAACGAGACCCTCGACATCCTCGAACTGGCGCTATCCGGTGAACGGTTCTCCTACGAGGGGGAGATCTTCACCGTCCCCGAGATGTCGCTTCGCCCGGCACCCCGAAGCCGCGACCTGTTCTCCCGCATCTACAGCTCGTCGTCCACCGCCGAATCGCTGGAGATCCTGTCACGGCGCGGCATGGTCCCGCTCTTCGTCGGCAACAAGCCGATCGAGGATGCCGGACGAGAAGTGCAGAAGGTGAACACGTTCCGCAAGGAAGAGGGCTTGCCACCATGTCAGCCCAAGAACGTCATGTTCATGTACTGCACGGCCGACCTCGACGACATCGCCAAGACCGAAGAGTGGATCTGGACCGCCAACCGGGATGTCACCGTGCACTACGGATTCGCCGACGCCTCGAACTTCAAGGGTGTCAAGGGCTATGAAGCCTATGCGGCCCGAGAGGCGACCGCCACCGCCGTGCTTGCCTCGTCGGTGACCGGCTCGGATACCGGGCCGGCCAAGGGGGGACCGCCCAAGACCGCCGGTTACCACGCCTCCAACCTGTTGATCGGAACGCCGGAGGAAATCTTCAATCGGATCGTGGCTGCGCAAGAAGCCTGCTCGTTCTCCGAGCTGACAATCGTCCCGCAATTCGGGACCATGCCGTATCAGGAGGCGATGGCGAGCACGAAGCTGTTCGCCAAGGAAGTCCTGCCCGCCGTTCAGAAGATGGACGCGCCCCTGCACGCGGCGGCGCTGCCGGAAAACGCGCTGGCGTAACAGGCACTGGAATGACCAATCCGAACTGCCCGCCGACGCACTCGTCGCCGGACGACATCGACCTTCCGGCGCTGCGCGAAAAGTACCGGCAGGAGCGCGAAAAGCGGCTGCGTCCGGAAGGGTCCAAGCAATACGTCGAACTCGTCGATGACTTCGCGGGGTACTACGAGACCGACCCACACTCGCCCCCATTGGTCCGCGATCCGATATCGGCGGACATCGACGTAGCTGTGCTCGGCGGCGGGTTCGGTGGTCTGTTGTGTGGCGCGTATCTGAAAAGGGCCGGTGTGGAGGACGTCCGGATCATCGAGCTGGGGGGCGACTTCGGCGGTGTCTGGTACTGGAACCGCTATCCCGGTCTGCAATGCGACAACGAATCGTACTGCTATGTGCCGTTACTTGAAGAGTTGAACTTCATTCCGTCAAAGAAGTTCGCCGACGGCGCCGAAATCTACGAGCATTGCCGACGCATCGGAAAGCATTACGGTCTCTACGATTCCGCTATCTTCTCCACCCAGGTCAGGGCGCTGCAATGGGACGACGCGATCAAGCGCTGGCGCGTCAGCACGGACCGCGGCGATGACATCCGGGCCCGTTTCGTGGTGATGGCGTCCGGCCCCTTCCACCGGCCCAAGCTTCCGGGTATTCCGGGGCTCAAGGACTTCAGGGGACACAGCTTTCACTCATCCCGCTGGGACTACGAGTACACCGGTGGGGATAGCGGCGGGGGACTGGACAAGCTCGCCGACAAACGCATTGCCGTCGTGGGCACCGGTGCGACAGCGATCCAGATCGTCCCGTTCCTGGGCCGGCATGCCAAGCACCTCTTTGTGTTTCAGCGCACACCGTCGTCCGTCGGTGCGCGGAATAATACGCCGACCGATCCGGAGTGGGTCAAATCGCTGAAGCCGGGCTGGCAGAAGGAGCGCCAGCGAAATTTCCATGCATGGACATTCGAAGGAATGGCCTTAGGTCAACCCGATTACGTCTGCGACTTCTGGACCGAGCTCGGCCGCAACACCGCCGCGCGCGTCATGGCGCTGCAGGATCCGGCGTCGATGACCCCCGAGCAGTTCATGGCTATCCGGGAGGAAGAAGACTTTCAGGTCATGGAGCGGCTGCGGCGTCGCGTCGAGAACATTGTCGAGGACGCCGAGACCGCCGAGGCGCTCAAGCCCTACTACCGATTCCTGTGCAAGAGACCGTGCACCAACGATGACTACCTGGCGACCTTCAACCGCCCGAACGTGACGCTGGTCGACGTGTCTTCGGCGAAGGGTGTGGAGCGGGCGACGGAAAAGGGCTTGGTCGCCAACGGCATCGAGTACGAAGTCGACTGCATCATATACGCCAGCGGGTTCGAGATCACGACGGAGATCAGCCGCCGCTACTCGATCGACGCGATCGAGGGCCGCGACGGTCTCTCGCTCTTCGACTACTGGCGCAAGGGGTACCAAACACTGCACGGGATGACCAGCCGGGGGTTCCCCAATCAGTTCTTCACCGGCTTCACCCAGGTCGGCATCTCAGCGAACATCGCAGCCAACTATGAGCTGCAGGGCGAGCACATCGCGTACGTCATTTCCGAAACCCTGGCGCGTGGTGCAGTGACGGTGGAGCCATCCGAAGAAGCGCAAGAGCAATGGTGCAGAACCATCCGGGAGAACGCGATTGATAACAGCCAGTTTGACCTGGAATGCACGCCGGGCTACTACAACAACGAAGGCGGCGGTGCGGGAACAGCGCAAGGGGAAGGCATCCGGTCTCACCTGGGTGAACCGTACGGACCGGGCTTCTACGCCTTCGGCGACCTGTTGTCCGCGTGGCGCGAAAAGGGCGATCTGGATGGCCTCGTCCTGGGATTGTGATGACTGAGCTCAGATTCGACGATCGGGTAGCCGTGGTGACCGGCGCCGGCCGGGGACTGGGGCGCCAGTATGCCCTGCTGTTGGCTTCCCGAGGTGCCAAAGTCGTCGTCAACGACACCGGCAGCACCCTGACCGGGGCTGGTACGGATATTGTTCCCGCACAACACGTGGTGGCCGAGATCACGGCGGCCGGCGGCGACGCGGTCGCCTGTATCGAGTCGGTCGCGACAGCGCAGGGCGGCCAGGCGATCATCCGGGCCGCACTGGATCACTACGGGCGGATCGACATCCTCATCCACAACGCCGGAAACGTTCGGCGGGGATCCTTGAGGGAGATGAGTTACCAGGACTTCGACGCCGTCATCGATGTCCATCTGCGGGGCGCCTTCCACGTGGTGCGGCCGGCATTCCCGGTCATGTGCGACGCGCGCTACGGCCGCATCGTGTTGACCTCGTCAATCGGCGGCCTGTATGGCAATCACGGTGTCGCGAACTATGCCGCGGCCAAGGCAGGCCTGATCGGCCTGTCCAACGTCGTCGCGCTCGAAGGCGCCGCCGACGGCGTGCTTTGCAATGTCATCGTTCCGTCAGCTGTGACGAGAATGGCTGAAGGCCTGGATGTTTCGGCATATCCTCCGATGGGAACCGAGTTGGTGGCACCTGTGGTGGGCTTGCTGGCGCACGAAACCTGCCCGGTGACCGGTGAGATGCTGGTTGCTATCGCCGGCCGAGTGGCCAGGGTAGTCGTCGCGGAAACACCCGGCGTACACCGGTCGTCGTGGTCCATCGAGGACGTGGCTGAGCAGATCGATGCGGTCCGGTATCTCTCTGAACAGGGGAGAGCCCCACTGGTCTTTCCGGTCGTGCCCGATGGGCACGGTGACCACATCCGCTACAGCTTCGAGACGGCGGCACGTGCGAGCCGCGAAAGCGCGCACCATGTCTAGTTCCGGCGACCGGGCGGGCCCGCTGGCAGGTGTGCGCGTCATCGATCTGACCGCGATGGTGATGGGACCCTACTGCACGCAGATCATGGCCGATATGGGCGCCGACGTGATCAAGATCGAACCTCCGCAGGGTGATGACACCCGATACGTCTCGGTTGGGCCGGTGCGGGGTATGGGCGGCGTCTTCGTCAACGTCAACCGCGGCAAGCGCGGTATCGTCGTCGACCTGCAATCCGAATCCGGAAAGACGTTGCTGCGGGCGCTTATCGAGCACGCCGACGTCTTCATCCACTCGATGCGGTCCAAGGCGATAGCGCGGCTCGGGTTCAGCTATGACGACGTTGCCGCGATCAACCCGGCCATTGTCTACACCAACTGCTACGGATACAGCCGGCGCGGACCGGACAGTGATCTGCCTGCTTACGACGACACCATCCAGGCGGCGTGCGGGTTGCCATTCGTTCAAGAACAACTGACGGGTGAACCCAGCTACGTCGGCACGATCATGGCTGACAAGGTCGCCGGTCTCACAGCGCTGTATGCGACCACGATGGCCCTGTTCCACCGGGAGCGCACCGGTGAAGGACAAGAGGTCGAAATCGGCATGTTCGAAACGATGGCATCGTTCATGCTGGTCGAACACGCCAACGGCGCCATATTCGATCCACCACTGAGCCCGGCGGTGTACCCCCGCGCGGTGGCTCCCAACCGGCGGCCGTATCGCACCAGTGACGGCTATATCGCCGCGCTGATCTACAACGACAGACATTGGGCGGCGTTCATTGGCGCCGTGCGGCCGCCATGGGCCAGCGATCTGTACGCCACGCTCGAGCTGCGGGCGGGCCAGATCGATGCCGTGTATGGGTTATTGGCCGGGACGCTGGCCCAGCGAACGACCCAGGAATGGCTCGACCTCTTCCGTGAACTGGAAATTCCCGCGGCGGCGCTGTCCAGTCCGGCAAATCTGTTCGACGATCCCCATCTGAACGCTGTCGGCTTTTTCGAGACAGTGGACACACCACATGGCCCGGTGCGCTTCCCGGGTGTGCCGACCTGGTTTTCCCGAACACCGGGCCGAGTCGCCGGTCCCGCGCCCGAGCTGGGCGCCGACACGGCAGAGGTGCTCGAAGAACTCGGATTGGCCCTGGTCGATACGACAGCCGAAGTGCAGCCGGGCGGCCCGATTTAGGCCTGCTGTATATCGAAAAACCGGCGCGTGTCCTCCGCAGAATCCGGCGCCGTCGCCCCTAGGCTTGCTGTGGTCTCACGAGGAGGGGAAGCGACGAATCGGCAGCATCTACCGCGCCGGGCAACAAGGTGGTCAGGGCGCGTCAACAGCGAGAGCTGAGCCGGGCGGGACTCTTCCCGCGCCGGCTCGTTCGACTCGGCGGCGCCGATGGGTTGCTCCAGTGCGACGTGTCGGCCGGCTGGCGATCTGGGATAAACCAGAGCGAAGCAGCGGCATTGCTGCTCTGGACGGGCTTCGGGCCATAGCGGTTGCATTGGTGCTCGCCCAGCATGGCGGCATCCCCGGTATGAGTGGCGGGTTCCTCGGCGTCGACGTCTTCTTCGTTCTGAGCGGATTTCTGATCACGTCCCTACTGCTCGACGAGCTCGGCCGCACCGGTCGTATCCAGCTGACCGGGTTCTGGATTCGCCGTGCCCGCCGGTTGCTGCCGGCACTGGCCTTGATGGTGCTTGCTGTGGGCGCGGCCCGTGAACTTCTTCCCTATCAGGCCCTTACCGGTCTACGCAACGACGCAATCGCAGCGTTCTTTTGGGTGGCGAACTGGCGGTTTGTGGCCCAGAAGACCGACTATTTCACCCAGGGCGCCCCACCATCGCCGCTGCAGCACGCCTGGTCGCTCGGGGTCGAGGAGCAGTACTACTTTGTCTGGCCGGTAGTGCTGATCGCGGTGACTCTGCTGATGGCTGCGCGAGCCCGGCGCTACTTCATGCGGGTCACCGTGGGCGGGGTTCGGTTCGCGGCGTTCGTGATTGCCACGTTGGGGGCGCTGGCTTCGGCTGCAGCGGCCATCGTCCTTGCCTCCGACGCCACGCGTGACCGGATATATTTCGGCACCGATACCCGGGCGCAGGCGTTGCTGATCGGTTCGGCGGCTTCGGCGCTGCTGGTGCGGGATTGGCCATCGCTCAACCGCGGCTGGTGCCTGATCCGGACTCGGTGGGGGCGACGGATCGCCCGAGTTCTACCGGCCATCGGTCTGGCGGGCCTGGCGGCGGCGACCCACTACGCAACGGGCAGTGTCGGCGAGTTTCGGCACGGCCTATTGATCGGGGTCGCAATCGCAGCCGTCCTGGTGGTCGCCCCGGTGGCAATGGAACAGCGCGGGGCGATCGCCCGCATCCTGGCCCTGCCCCCGTTGGTGTGGCTGGGCACCATCTCTTACGGCGTCTACCTGTGGCACTGGCCAATCTTTCTGGCGCTCAACGGCGAACACACCGGATGGTCTGGGCTCCCACTGTTCGCCGCTCGGTGCGGAGCCACGGTGGCAGTGGCAGGCGCGTCATGGTGGCTGATCGAACAACCTATCCGGCGCTGGCGACCGTCGCGGGTGCCCTTGTTGCCGTTGGCGGCGGCTACCGTGGCCAGCGCCGCCGCGGTGACATTGATGGTGGTTCCGGTGGGAACCGGGCCCGGATCACGTCAGGCCGGTCTGCCGCCCGGAGTCTCGGCGGTCGCTGCGGTGTCGCCGTCGCCGCGGGGCGGGAGTCGCCCAGGGCCGCGGGATCCCAACCGGCCGTTCACCGTTTCGGTATTCGGCGATTCAATCGGCTGGACCTGGATGCATTACCTTCCGCCGACACCGGGGTTCGCCTTCCAGGACCACACCGTCATCGGCTGCAGCCTGGTGCGTGGCACACCGTATCGGTACATCGGCCAAACCCTTGACCAAAGACCGGAATGCGACACCTGGCCGATCAGATGGTCGACGCAAATCAGCAAAGATCAGCCAGACGTAGCGCTGCTGATCGTCGGCCGCTGGGAGACCGTAGATCGGGTCAACGAAGGACAGTGGACGCATATCGGCGATCCGACCTTCAATGCGTACCTCAACGGCGAACTCGAGCGGGCACTGAATATCGTGGGTTCCACCGGGGTTCGAGTGTTGGTTGCCACCGTGCCCTATAGTCACGGCGGCGAAAGGCCGGACGGCCACCTGTACCCGGAGGACCAACCGGATCGGGTCAACCAGTGGAACACCATGCTGCGCAACACGGTTAGCCACCACACGAACGTTGCGATCCTCGACCTGAACAAAAAGCTGTGCCCGGACGGGGTCTACAGCGCCAAGGTCAACGGGGTCAAAGTACGCAGCGACGGTGTCCACCTCACGCCGGAAGGCGTGCAGTGGCTGACTCCGTGGCTCGAGGAGTCGTTGAGGTAGGAGTCAATCCTGGTTTTTCGACTCCGCGTCCATGCGCTGGAGCCCTCGGGAACTGGCGGTGCCGACAGTTGTGGTGAGACGCACGTCACTACTCTGCGTTACAAGATTGTCAATCCGTTTGACGATCAGTGTTCGTAGTGCCAGCATGGTTAGTGCAAGCACCTCGGTAGGTGAGGCGTCTGCACGGATACAGGCCACTGACCCCGAACGTCGAGAGACGCCCCGGGTCAGGACAGCTCTTCCCGGACCCAAGGGTTGAGCCCAAGTGGCTTCTGGGCGACATGTCCGGATACGCCGTGCAGTGCCGAAGCTCCGACGAGAGGGGTGCGTCCGGCGGTTTCCGTCGGGCCGTTGTGCCTCTTCCGTATAGGTGAATGTGGCGACACCCGCGTGTGTCCCGGCCGTGAGGAGGTGAGGGCGAGATGAGTCCCAGCGACAGTCCCTATCCGAAATCCGTCTTGTCCCGAATCGGATCCGGCATTCTTTCCGCCGCCTGAGCTTTTGGAACGTTCGCGGGCCTTCCGCATCTCGGCCATCTCAGCCATCTCGGTGCACGGGCCGCAGCGTTGCTCTGGTGCTTGTGAATGACGCAGGCCGATCGGCTTTCCGTCAGGAGAAGATCATGGCTTTTGTTGTTGGACACCGTGTTAGCGGTGTCTCGTGGATGCACGGTGGACAGTCGGTGCTGCGTGCGGCTCGGTTATTGACCAGCAAGTTGTGCGCACCACGTCACATGACTCCGCAAGACCGCGCCAACCTGTACGTGTCGCGGACGCCGATTGGGGTGCTGGTGACATCACCAGCTGCGCCGGGCGAGCGTTGATGCGCCCATGCGGCCAACCGGCGGTGATTTGTTCCGCCAACTGGCAACCTGCGTTTTCATGGCTGGCCGGTTCGCTGCGCCGACCCTTTTGAGATAGCGAGAATCCGATGACTTCGACGTCGACCCAGCGCCAAGGCGGCCGCCGCGGCGCCCTGCTCAGCCGCAACGCTGCCGTTCCGAAGGCGATCCCCGATGCGCCCGGGGAGGCCGCGCTGGATTCGGCGCACATCGGCGACATCGTCGGCGCGTTCGGCCGCATCCGCCGCGACGGCACCGGCGCTTTCAGCGGCCGCTGGCGTCGCCTACGCACACTGATGGTCATCACCGGCCCTGGACTGATCGTGATGGTGGGCGACAACGACGCCGGCGGTGTCGCGACCTACACACAGGCCGGGCAGAACTACGGGATGAACCTGTTGTGGACGCTGATGTTGCTGATTCCGGTGCTGTACGTCAACCAGGAAATGGTGCTTCGGTTGGGCGCCGTCACCCGGGTTGGGCACGCGCGGTTGATATTCGAGCGTTTCGGCAAGTTCTGGGGCGCCTTCAGCGTGGGCGATCTGCTGATTCTCAACGCCTTGACCATCGTCACCGAATTCATCGGTGTCGCTATGGCTCTCAACTTTTTGGGCTGCCCCAGGATCATTGCGATACCCGCCGCCGCCGTGCTGTTGTTCGCGGTGGTCGCCGGGGGTTCGTTTCGCCGCTGGGAAGCGCTGATGTTCGTGCTGATCGCGGTGAACGTGCTGATCATCCCGATGGTGCTGCTGGTGCATCCCACCCTGACGCAAACCGCCAGCGGAATTGTGCCCCAGTTCCCGGGTGGGCTCGACTCCACCGTGCTGCTGCTGATCGTCGCGATCGTCGGAACCACGGTGGCCCCCTGGCAGCTGTTCTTCCAGCAGTCCAACGTGGTGGACAAGCGCATCACGGCGCGTTGGATTCCATACGCACGAGCCGATTTGGTCATAGGAATCGTCGTGGTCATGGCCGGGGCGACGGCGCTGATGGCGGTGACCGCGTTCGGATTGGCCGGCACCACCGACGTTGGCAACTTCACCGACGCGGGCGCAGTGGCATCCGGTCTGGCGCACCACCTCGGCGGCACCGTGGGCCTGCTGTTCGCGATCATCCTGCTGGACGCATCGCTGATCGGGGCTAACGCCATCGGGCTGGCCACCACCTATGCCATCGGTGACGCGATGGGCAAGCGGCACTCGCTGCACTGGAAGATCAGCCAGGCACCGTTGTTCTACGGCGGGTACGCGTTACTTCTCGCGGTTTCTGCGGCGGTCGCGTTCAGCCCCAACCACATCCTGGGCTTGGTGACCCAGGGCGTGCAGGCCCTCGCCGGTGTCTTGCTGCCGTCGGCGACGGTGTTCCTGGTCTTGCTGTGCAATGACCGCGCGGTGCTGGGCCCGTGGGTAAACACCGTGCGGCAGAACATCGTTGCATGGGTGATTGTGTGGTCTCTGGTGCTGTTGTCGCTGGCATTGACGGCGACGACGTTTTTCCCGAGCCTGCCCACCACCACCATCGAGGCCGGGCTCGCGGGCGGCGCAGTGATCGGCATCGTCGGCGGCGCCGTCGCCATCATCGCGGGTCGGCGCTACAGCGACCGGCGCGAGGCCGAAGCGATCGTGCGCGAGTTCGGTGGCGGCCTGGATCCCGAAGAAGTCGACGAGATCGACGACACCCCGTTGCTCACGCGTACCGAACGGCGTGCTGTTCGCCGCCAGGACCGGGCGAATTGGCAGACTCCCAGCCTCGTCGCCCTGGCCCGCCCGGAAATGTCACCGATCCGCCGGGTAGGGCTGCTGACCCTGCGTGGCTATCTGGTTGTGGCCGTCGTGTTTGTTGTGATCAAGATCGTCGAGTCCGGTGTGGCCTGACGCGGCGGATGATTACGGCGAACCGTTCGGCAGCAGAACGATTTTGCCGTGTGTGTGCCGTTTCTCGAGTTCTTCGAAGGCGTCTGCGACCTGATCCAGCGGAAAGGTCGCGGCGATGTCGAAATCGATCGTGCCATCAGCGATCAGATCGGCGATTTCGGCAAGCACTTCCGGAGTCGAGGCGTCGCCGCTGCCCTCAGTCTTGGCGCCGACTTCGCCGGCCTTCTGAAACGAGATGATGGTCTCGATCCGCTCGGGTGCCACGCCGAGATCCACGGCGAGCTGGATGTAGTCCGGGCCGAACAAATCGATGAACGCGTCGATGCCATCAGGCGCCGCCTCTCGCAATCGGGCGGCCAGCCCATCCCCGTGGGCGATCGGGGTGACGCCATGAGCGCGCAGCCAATCAGCGTTGCCCGCCCCCGCGATGCCAAGCACCCGCGCCTTGCGCAGCACCAAGAGCTGCACGACAAGGCTGCCAACTCCACCCGCAGCCGCCGAAACGGCGACCGTCTCGCCCGGTTGAGGTGCGACCGCGCGGACAGCTGCATAGGCCGTCGCTCCGACGACGTACAGCGAACCCGCCACCTCCCAACTCAATTCGGGAGGCTTACGGATCAGTTGACCCACCGGGACAGCCGTGTGGGTCGCGTGGCTGGATCGGCGGAAGCTGAACCCCAGCACCTCGTCGCCGACGCTGAACCCGTTGACGTCGGGTCCTACCGCGGTAACGACGCCGGCAAGGTCGCTGCCCTCGCCGGACGGAAACGTCGCCGGGAACATCTCCTGCATCGCCCCGACTCGGATGCCGGCCTCGCCGGGGTTGATGCCGGCGGCGCGAACCTGCACCACCACCTCGCCCGGGTCGGGCGACGGTATCTCGACGTCCGCCACGTACAACACGTCACGGCCCCCGTAACGGTCGAACCGTACGGCACGTGCCATCTGACCTGTCATCGCGATCTCCTTACGCAGTGAGTCGAAGCTTCTGCCGTTGTGCAACATGGCTGCATAGGCGCCGAATTCCCGCTCATCGGCGGCGAGGTGCGCCGATGTCGTTTGCTGCTGCCTTGTTCCCGCCGGCATTTCGCAGTAGCGTCAGGCGCCCCAGCTGATAGACATGGAGAGAGTGCCCGTGGAGCTTGCTCGCAAAACTTTTGTTGTTTGGGCGGTTGCTACCATTGGAGTCGGTGCAGCGGCCACCGGCTGCGGCAACGACAAGAAAGTCTCGTCACCGTCGTCTTCGGCGGTATCGTCGACGGCGCAACCTTCGGATTACAGTGCGTTGCTGATCAAGCCGACTGATATCGGCGGAGATCTCACTGCTCCGCAACCGCCTGTGCTGAATCCCAACGGTGCGGCAGGCGTCGCGCAGCTGTTCGCCAACGCCGACAATAGTCGCCGGATCGGGGACACCATCTTGATCGTCGCCGATCCCGCCACGGCAGCGGCTGGACTCGACAACACCAAAAGCAACTACACGAGCAAGGTGAGCGGTACCTGGCAGCCGGCCGATGTCGGCTCAAATGGGTCAATGATTTCCGGTACTTCGCCGGACAATTCTCAAGCGGTGACAGTGCTGTTGTTCACCGAGGGCAAGGCGCTCGTCAATCTGGAATTCGACAGCGCGCCCAACGATCCGATCGATCCGGCCGTGGCGACGGATATCGGCCGCAAGCAAGATGCCGCGATCAAGAACGGGTTGCACGGCTAAGCCCGGGGGCAGTCCCGTCCTCGGCGTGTGCGCCGACTGGTCGACTGCCGAGGTCATGTGAAGGCGACCACGACCTTGTCTGCGGCACCGGGTGTGCCGGCTAGTTCGAGTGCTTCCCCGACGTTGGCGAAGGGGATGGTGTGGCTGACGATGAGCGCGTATTTCTCCCAGTTCGCAACGAGATCGGTGGTCACCTCGAAGATCTCGTCGGGGTATCCCATGCATCCGACGATGGTGATCTCGTTGCTCATCACGTTGACGAACTCGACCGGAACGGGCTCTTTGTGGACGCCGACAATTCCCAGGGTGGCGCCCTTCTTGGCAGCTGCCAGCGCGGTGTTGACCACGGCGGGCGCACCGGCGGCGTCGAGGTAGATGTCGGTGCCGGCCCTTCCCGGGAACCCGGAAATCCCAGCTTCGCCATCGCCGTGCAGTTCGATGAGGCGCTGCACAACGTCCTCGTCGGTGGAATTGATGACGGCATCGGCGCCGATCAGCAGTGCCTTGTTCAGCCGGGAGCCGATCAGATCCACGACCACCACATGGCTTACGCCAAGGGATTTGAACGCCAGCGTCGCGCCCAGTCCGATCGGCCCCGCGCCGAAAATGGCGACCTTGTCCGACGGTTTGGGTTTGCAGCGGTTGGCGCCGTGGCGTGCGACGGCCATTGGTTCGTTGAGCGCGGCGACCTCCCACGGAATGTGGTGGGGGATCACTTCCAGACTGGTTCCGCGGACCGCGTTCTCGATGAGCAGATAGTCGGCCAGCGCCCCGGCGGCTCCCCCGTTGCCGATGATGCCGCCGGGAGCGGCCATCGGGTTGATCACGACGTGATCGCCCACAGCGATGCCGGACACGTTCGCGCCGGCCTCGACGACTTCGCCGGCCGGTTCGTGTCCGAGCGGTGTGTGTCCCTGGCGCGGGGGGATACCGCCGATGGTGATGTAGAACGCGTCGGAGCCGCAGATTCCGCAGGCGCGCATTCGAACCAGCACGTCATTGGGACCGGCCGCGGGGCGGTCGGCATCGACGACCTCGGCCTTACCCGGGCCGGTGACCATTGACACCTTCATGACGCTCACGGTGTGCCTTCCAGTTCGATGTCGAAGGTGTCGAGATACTCGGCGAAGATCGGCTCGAGCTGTTCGACGGTCAGGCCGTACTGGTCCAGGCTGTAGGCGTTGGGCGCGAACCGGTCCTGGGGGTGCTCGGCGAGCCAATTCTGCATGCGCGCTTCGGTTTCGGCGGTCAGCTGGTCGCCCGCCCAGTCGTAGATGCGGCGCATGACGTCCATCGGGTCGCGCATCATCTCGTGGTAGTACATGTGGAAGAAGCGCTCGTCGCCGATGCGATCGCGCGCCCGCAAGGGCCGCTCGACGTGGTACCGCATCTGCGCCATGGCATCTCGGCCCATCGCTTTCAGATCGATGGCCTCGGGGTGCATCACCATTCCCTGAGGCAACTTCCACAGGTTGGCCAGCGATCCTGTCGCTTTGTAGGGGTCGCGATGCGCCCAGATGAGTCGGGCGTCGGGAAACACCTTTAGCAGCGTCTCGATGTGCACCGAATGCGAGGGCATTTTCAGGCTCCAGGTGCCCGGCGCCGTGGACTGCAGTACCTGCAGGTAGCGCTTCTGGTACTGGTAGGTGCTGGTCATGTCCGCTTCGTCGAACAGCCATTTGAAGTAGCGCGGGGTCGACAGGAACGAATCCCAGGACAGGCCTTTGAAGTCCTGGTTGTGAATGAACATGTCCTCGGTGGGGCCGTCGGCGTCTTCCCAATGCGGCAGCGGCATGTTCGCCTGCTCGATGAACTCCAGAATCTTTCGCTGGTCATCCAAAAGGGCTGAACACCGCGGGTCGGTGCGCAGCATCTCTGTGGTGGCCGGCGGCACCGGGTGCACGCACTCCCAGTGCAGCAGCGAGCGGCGTGCCGGATCCTGGGCGAGCAGGTAGCTGATGACGGTGGTGCCAGTACGGGGCATGCCGAGCACGATCACTGGCCGCTGCACGGGGGCATCAAGCACTTCGGGGTGAGCCTGGATGTAGTCGTGGATCTGCAGGCGGCGCCCCAATGCGTTGGTGGCGTCATCGAGGACGCGTTCCCGGCCGAACGGGGTGAATGAGGGTGAGGTGTTGAGGTCGTCGAGCATGATCGTCAGCCCGTCACGCCAGGAGTCGGAGTCGACGTCGGTGAGCCCGGTGCGTTGCGCGGCCAGCTTCAGGACGTCGTCCGCGGTCGCGACGTTGTCGTATTCGCCCATGATCTCCGCCTAGACCGTCAGGTATCCGCCGTCGACAGCGACGGTGCTACCGGTGATGTACGACGCGGCGTCGGTACACAGGAACAGTGCCGCGCCGGCGCAGTCCTGGGGTGTTCCGGGCCTGCCCAGCGGTGTGTGGAAGCCGATCTCCACATCCATGATCTCGGGGATGCTCATGGCCGGGTGTGTCATGCGAGTGTCGATAAGCCCGGGTGCGATGGCATTCACCCGGATTCCGTCGATGGCCCACCGGCGCGAGAGGTTCATCGTCAATGCGATCAGGCCCATCTTCGATGAGGCGTACCCGGGGACGAAGACCGCCGAGCGGAACGCGGACATCGAAACAACGTTGACGACGCTCGCGCCGCCGGGCGCATGGCTCGATTTGAGGCGCTCATAGCAGCGCATGGTCAGCCGCATGGGGCCGAACATATTCTGGGTCACCGACGCGACGTAGCCATCCGGGTCGTATTCGTCGCCGGCGGGGTAGGGGCCGCCCGCGTTGTTGACCAAGATGTCCAATTCACCCAGTGAGTCCACCAGAGAGTCGACCGAATCGGGATCTTGGATTTGGCACTGCCGGTAGCAGAACGCGCCCAGATCCGTCTCGGGATAGTCCGCGGGCGATCCGCGGGTGCCGGTCACCGTGACGGCAGCGCCGGCCTTGGCGAAATCGGCGGCAATTGCGTGGCCGATGCCGCTGGTGCCGCCGGTCACCAACACGCTGGTACCGGTGAAGTCGAAGCTGAGGGTGTTCATTGGGTGGTCCTCAATTCGTTAATCGATTTGGTGAGCCAGGCCCTTTCCCAGAAGTTCTCGGCGCCGGCCAGCAGGGCCTCGTGGGCGTCGGCGGCCGCCGCACGCGCCGCCGGGTGTCCGGGCTCGGCGGCCAGGACAAGGTCGGTGAGGTGTAGGCCCTCCACCGGCCGCCCACTCGCCAGATGGGTGCGGGCCGCCTCGACGAGGACGTCGGCTCCGGCGGCGTGCACCACGTCCGCGGCGACGGACGCCGGCGCCACACCGTAGAGCTCGGTAGTGGAGCGGTGCCGGAACCAGCCGGTGTACATCTCCCAGATGGCACGCACATTCCAGGAGGTCTTGCCGTAACCTTCGCCGACGTCGAGATGCTCGGGCACCCTGATCTCGCGCATCGCGGTGTAGACGTCGGCGCCGGAGTTCATCAGCTCGACGGTGCGGTCGTGCACGGCCTGCATGGCGTCACGCATCGCGGTGACCTCTTCGGCGATGCGATCGGCGCCCTCGATAGGAGCGAAGTGGCCGGTGATCAGCCGCGCCGGTTCGTATTCCAGCACCGCGTTCAACGACTCGATGTAGAGAATCGGATCCCGGTACCGGTCGCCGCGGATGGTCATCAGATTCGGCACGTGGCCGAACAACGGCCCGAACAGGTTGCCGGTGAACAGGATTCGGTCTTCGGGCAGCCACGCCACAACCGAGTCGGTGGTCTCGCCGCCAGGCGTCCAGGCCAGCTCGAAGGTGCGGCCGCCGACCGTCAGGTCATGGTGGCGGTCGAACGTCGTGCTCGGCTCCGGAAAAGAGAAATCGATCGTGGCGGGATCGATGGTCTTGAAATGCTCGAGGACCGCGTCGGAGAACTTCTGGAAGGCAAACGATGTTTTGGGCACCCGGTAGCCCATGAGATGTTCGTTGTCGTCGCGCCAATACCGGTAGTTGCGGTGCATCACTATCTCGGTCGCAGTGTCGCGCAGCGAGTTCACCCCGCCCCAGTGATCGGCGTGTCCCTGAGTGATGAAGATAGCCCGTGTTGGCCCTGCCACGTCGGCAAAAGCCTTGCGGTGCAATGGACCTTCGAATATCAGCCCGGCGTTGACGACGACCCGCCCGTCGTCGGTGGCTACCGCATAGGCGTTGGAGACGCCGGGCGACATCCAGATGTCATTGCCCAGGGACGTCGCAGCGGTGTCCGTCGCCGCGGCGAGGTCGGCGGCTCCGGGACGTTCCCGATGAATCCCAGCCATGAGCACGTCCCTTCTCGGTCCCTTCTCGCTGTGGCTTCGGCGACGACAGCAATCCTCTAGAAACGTAGAGGCTATCCTCTATACCTCTAGAGGTAATGTCAATATCATCCAAGCGATCCTTCAAGATCCGGCGAGCACTGGAAAGGGGCGTCCATGGGACTTCGCGGCCTGGCCGGCAAGGTTGCGGTTGTGGTCGGCGGCGCCACCGGCATCGGTGCCGTGACAGCCGCCCGGCTCGGCGAGGAAGGCTGCCGGGTGGTTGTCGGTGACATCGCCGCCGAAGCTGCCGAGCAGACAGCTGCCCGCATAGTCGCCGCGGGCGGAACCGCGACTCACGTCCCCTTCGACCTGTCGGATCCCGCGTCGGTCGCCGACCTGATGCACGCCGCCGCGACGACCTACGACGGGATCGACCTCTTGTTCAACGTCGGTGCCGACATGGGCGTTATCGGCGCCGATACCGATGTGGCCGATATCGATTTCGACGTCTGGGATCGTGTGATGGTAGTGAACCTCCGCGGGTACGTGGCTGCCCTGAAATACGCCATCCCGGAACTGCTCAGCCGCGGCGGCGGGGCGATCGTCAACATGTCTTCGGCGGCGGCTTTCCAGGGCGAGCCCGCGCGACCGGCCTATGCCACCGCGAAAGCCGGCATCGGCGCGCTCACCCGGCATGTCGCGTCGCGCTGGGGAAAGGAAGGCATCCGCTGTAACGCGGTGGCGCCGGGATTCACTGCGACCGAGGCCATCCGTTCCGTTCCGCAATGGCCGCAGCTGCAGGCGGGGGCGCTGAAACGTATCCGCGGAACCCGCGTCGGCGATCCCGACGACGTCGCATCGCTAGTCGCCTTCCTACTGTCAGACGAAGGCGCCTGGATCAACGGTCAGGTCGTCAACATCGACGGCGGCACGGTGCTACGTTGACCGGATCTCGACACGTCATGGCCACCGCCACGCCCCGGAAACGCAACGGCGACGAACGTCGGCGCGAGTTGTGCGACGCGGCCATCCAGGTGCTGGCCGAGCACGGCTCCCGCGGGCTGACGCACGGGCAGGTTGACCGCCGTGCGGGAGTCCCCGACGGCACGACGTCGTACTACTACCGCACCCGAACGGCTCTGCTGCGGGGTGCCGGCACGCGCGTCGCGGAAATCGATGTCGCCAACCTGCAGTCGGTGATCGACGAGCCGCTCGACCCCCTCTCGCCGTTCGCACGCCTGGCCGAGCTCACCATGATGCAGGCCGACGGACCGGGGCTAATGCTCAACCGAGCGCGGCATGAATTGCTGTTGGCGGCCGCACGTGACCCCGGTATCGCAGAGACCTCGCAAGCATTCGCTGCCCGGGTTTTTGCCATGGCCAACGACGCGATAGCCCACCTGCAGCCGGGTACCGACGATCCAGCCTTGCTGGCCGCGCAGACGACGGCTGTCACCACCTTCATCGCAGGCGTTTTCACCAGGTTCGTCGGCGGAGACCGCACAATCAACAACGCCGGGCAACTCGCTGGACTACTCGAAGCCGTCGCGACCGCCATATCGCTGCAGCGGGGATTCTCAGCTGAGCAGGCCGAGTAACTCGAGATCCGTGACGTACTTGTCGATCAGCGGCGCGGAAAGATGCGGAATGTCTTTGTCTGCACCAATTTTGGACTTCTGCACCGCTGCGCGGAACACGTCCGTCGGTGCCGGCGCGCCACCCAGCGGCTTCTCCGGCTTGCGGTAGGCACCAAGCAATGGCAGCACGGACTGTTGTCGTTGCTTGTCCGGCAAGGCCCGAAGAGTGGTTTCGAAGCGTGCGAGCCATTCGTCGTAGTCATCGATTCGCCGGATGACTTGGCCAGCTGCTACCAACCAGTCCACGAAGACGTCCAGGGAAATACCGTCGTCGTATGGGTTCATCACGTCGAAGGAGTGGTAAGTCCCACAATCCGTAGCAGCCGTTGCCGTTTGGGCGCCAAGAGTAGTGACTGACTCGGCCACGAAGTCCGCGGGCAGCCCGTCGTAATGGGCCCGCGCCCGATTGCCTTCCGGGTCGGTCTCGTAGAAAGACCTCGGCGCGACACCGGTCACCAGCAAGCTGAAAATCAGCCGGGTGAATGCGTCGGGTTCGTTGACCTGGCCTGCGTACTGGCTGTGCGCAAGGATGAGGTCGGATCGGAAAACCGCGACCGGAACACCGCATAGCTCGTGTGCTTCGCGTAGCAACACCTCGCCGGCCCACTTGCTGTTCGCGTACCCGTTGGCATAGCTGTCGTCGACGGCACGGGCCGCGCTGACTTCCCGGATATCGCCGTCCTCTTGGAAGTCGGCCGGATCCATGGTCATGGCGACCGCTACGGTCGACAGATAGTTGACCGGCTTGATGCGGGTGGTGATCGCCAGCCGGATCAGCTCCGCGGTGCCAACAACGTTGGGGCCGAACAGCTGGTCGTAGGGTAGGACGTGGTTCACCAGCGCTGCCGGATGGACGATCAGGTCTACGCTTTGCGCCAGCCGCTTCCAAGTCGCTTGGTCCAGGCCAAGATTCGGCTCGCCGATGTCGCCCACGATGACCTCGAGGTGGCCGGCAGCGAGCGTCCGGAACTTCTCGAGCAATTGCGGATCCCCGCTGTCGTAGACCTCTTCCAGCCGGTTGGCGGCCGCTTCGGCGTTCGTGCCGCGCACAATGCAGATCAGTTGCCCGCCGCTTTCCGCAAGCCGCTCCAGCCATTCCAGGGCCAAGAAGCGTCCCAGGTAGCCGTTGGCTCCGGTCAGCAGAACCGTCTGTGGTGCACCGGTTGCCCGCGGCAGCGTCGTGGCCTCGGTCAGGGTCTCGGTGTCGATGAACTTGTCCAGCGTGAGGTCGGCGGCGCGCACTTCGGTCGCGCCGCGCCCGTGCACCGTGGTGAACGTGGGCCGGCGGGATTCGGAAGCACGTTCGGCCTCAACGTACTCCGCGATTCTTCGCAAATCGGACGCCGGACCGATGATCTGCCCCACCGGCACCTCTACGTCGAAGATGTCATACAGCAGGTTGGAGAAGGTCAACGCGGACAGGGAGTCGCCACCGAGCTCGATGAACTGCGCGTCGGGTCCCGGGGCGCCACCTGCGAGGCCGAGCAGGGCTTGGGCGGCGCGCGTCAGCGTGTCGATGACCGGCCGGTCTGCCGCTCCTTCGCGCAGCGCGCGCAACTCGGCCGTCTGACTGGCAGCCAGCTCGGCGTACAACGCTTCGAGTCGTTCGCCGTAGTGCTCCTTGAGCTTGGGCCGAAGCAACTTGCCCACACCCGACAGCAGGCCGTTGGTTTCGCTGAACGGTTCGTACTCGACCAAAAAGTCCGCAGGTACCTCGTAGGACTGCAGCTCGGCGAGTTTCGCTGTCTGGCGCAACGATTCGCTCAGAGCGGCCTTGAGTCCGTCGGCATCTTTTCCGAACCTGTCCAGCGCCTCATCGGTCGGGACCGCCACAGCCAGCAGATAGGGGCGTTCGCTGTTGCCGTAGACGAAGATCTGCCGGACCAGAGCCGCGGTGGAGAACACGGCCTCCAGACCGGCGACGGCGACGAACTCGCCCTGGGCCAACTTCAGCACGTTGTTGCGGCGGTCGACGTATTTGACGAGGTCCGGCCCGAGCTCAGCCATCACATCACCGGTGCGGTAGTAGCCGTCGGGATCGAAGGCAGTGGCGGTGACATCGGGTCGTTTGTAGTACCCGGGGAAGGCGGTCAGCGACTTCACCAGTAGCTCGCCCCGCGGATGCGGCTTGTCGGTGAGGAAGTAACCCAACTCGGGAACATCGATGAGCTTGTAGTCGATCACCGGAGGCCGGTTGACTATGCCGTCTTTGGTCACCATTCCGACCTCGGTGAGGCCGTAGCCGTCGAGCACGTGGACATCCAGACAAACCTCAACGAACTTCTGCATCTCGGCTGCCAGCGGCGCGGTGCTGGAGAAGCTGGTGATGATGCGCCCCCCGAGGACTTGCTCGCGCAGCTCGGTTTGCGCGTCGAATTCGGCGGCTTCGGGTTCGGCTCCCTCGAAAACCATTCGGTCAACGGCACTTTGGTAACGCTGGTAGAGCATTTCGGCTACCCGGGGCACCATCCCCATTTGCGTGGGGCGCACCAGGTTCCAGTCTTCGAACAGCGTGGACAGGTCGCTTTCCGGCACGAAGTAACTGGTGCCGCCGGCCTGGAACGACGATGACAGCGGTATCCGTCCGCCGACGTGATTCAGCGGCATGAAATTGACGTTCAACACCGGTACGTGGGCGAATTCGGGGTACAGGTCGTTCGTCCATAACTTCGCGACCATCCGCTCGGTGTACATCGCTCCCTTGGGCAATCCCGTGCTGCCCGATGTGTACAGGATCATTGCCAATCGCTGGTCGGTGTCGCCGGTGTATATCGGCTCGGGTGGCAACGAGCGCCCCCGCTCGACCAGCTCGCCGAACGTCTCGATCGTCACTGCCATGCCGGCTTCCGCCAGCTTCGTCCGTGCGCGCTCCAAGTTCTCCCGTTGATCGTCGACCTCCGGCTGGTAGTCGAAAACGACGAGACGCCGCACCGATGTGCTGCTCAGGGCTGCCTCGACGGCAAGGTCGAGATATCCGGCGCCGGTGGCGATCATCCGTGGTTCGATCTCAGCGATGATCGGCTGCAGCCGTGACGCCGCGGCGTTGTGCTGCAACGGCACCGCCACCAGCCCGAGGTAGCCGGATACCAGATCGATGGTCAGATACTCAGGGCTTGCGAAGCCGACGGTGGCGACGAAGTCTCCGGGTGCCACCGGATTGGCCGCGTCGTGGCGCCATGCGGTTGCGATGGCACGCACGTTGGCCCACAGATCTCGGTAAGTGATGGTGTCGAAGCGGGGGAGTAGCTGCGCGGTGGTGCGGCCCGTCACGGGATCGGTTGTCAGCGAGCGTGCCCGCCACCCCAGTGCGGGGCGGTCTGCGTAACCCTTGACGAACAGCTCCAAGATCTGCGGCAGTCGAAGACCCGGTTGACGGGCCGCCGCCTGAAGAGCCAGATCTGGCTTGGCCTTCTGGTACTGGTCGTCGTGGGAGAACAGCTGACGGATGCGTTCGGCCAACCGTTCCTCTTGGGTGCCTGCTGAGCCTGCGCGGCCTGCAAGAGTCTCGATCTCGCGTTTCGCGTCACCAGTCATATCAGCCTCTCGTTCACAGCCTCCGCTTAGCGAGAACCCGTTCCCAGGCGCGAGTCTTCCATCCCGGCGTTATGACCGTCGTCACACCGGCGGAAACCGCCGCGTCAGCAGGTCGCCGGCGCCGGGAAAATCAGGCCACCACCTGGATGGGGTCGCCGACGTTGACGGTGTTGAAGTACCAGGCAGCGTTGTCCGGGCTCAGGTTGATGCAGCCGTGACTGACGTTGGAATTGCCCTGCTGGTCGACCGACCACGGGGCCGAGTGAACGTAAACACCGCTCCAGGTGACACGGACCGCGTACTGAGCCGTGATCTTGTATCCCTCGGGTGAACTCAGCGGGATACCGATGGTCCGTGAGTCCATCACCACGCTGCGCTGCTTCTCGAGTGCGGTGAAGCTGCCGATCGGTGTCGGACGGGTGGGCTTGCCCATTGACGCCGGCATCGTGCGGAGCACTTCTCCGTTTCTGCTGACGGTAAAGGTGTGGCTGGAGATGCTTGCAACCCCGAGTAACGCGTCACCTGTGTCAAAGCCCGTCGTCAGGGCCTGCACGCCTACCGAGACGTGGGAGTGGGCCGGCCAGTAGTGGTCCGGAACCCATTGCACCAGATTGCTCTCGAGCCACTCGAAGTGTCCGGTCATGATACCCGGTGAGCCGACGCGGATTGACCGTTCGGCGGCGCCGCGGTCGGTGACCGGCGCTGCGAACGTCACCACGACCGGGTGCGCTACGCCCACTACAGCACCGTCAGCTGGCAAAATCGCGGCAACAACGGGAAGCGGCTCGGGTGCCGGGACAGCGGCCACGGCGCGGCTGAGCGATGCCGTGCAGCCCACCACCGAGATCCCCACCATAACGAATAGATTACGAACCGCCCGGCGCATAGCGTCTACCCTTCGAGATGGTGCGACCAACACAACCGTATTCTAGTGGCTGTCTACCGATTGCGTGTTTTAGCAAATCCTCGCGTCATAGCCTGTCAGCAGCATAACGAGACGGTCACCTCTTGGGATCGATCCTGGCGTGCAGCCATTTCCCTCGATGATAGCGCGAATCGCCGTGCCGGGCCGCGCCGACTCGCAGCTCGCCGCCGCAGAGCTGCTACCCAATGTTGTTGAGCTGGAACATGAATCACTGCTCACTGGCGGCCTGCAACAGGTTGGGCCGGCCGAACATGTGATGTACAAACCGCGATGGAATGCCTTTACCGCACGGAGCTTGACCGGCATCCCGTGAATACGGCAGCAACACAATCATTTTCGCGGTGCGCAAGTGCCCTAACGGCCCTCGAACGTCGATTTACCACGCCTCGAAACCGACTTCCGGTAGTCTTGGTGCGCGACGCCTCTGGCTGGTAGCGAGCGGGGTGTCCCGAAAGCGGAGGAGGTGCGGGTGCTCTTCCGTCAATTGGAGTACTTCGTCGCGGTAGCCCAGGAACGGCACTTCGCCCGGGCTGCCGAGAAATGCTACGTCTCGCAGCCGGCGCTGTCCGCCGCGATCGCCAAGCTCGAGCGCGAGCTGAACGTCACGCTGATCAACCGCGGACACAGCTTCGAGGGTCTCACGCCGGAGGGGGACCGATTGGTCGTGTGGGCCAAGCGAATTCTGGCCGAACACGATGCATTCAAGGCCGAGGTGCACGCGGTGCGGTCCGGGATCAGCGGAACGCTTCGACTTGGCACGGTCCCAACCGCCTCGACGACGGCGTCCCTGGTGCTTTCTGCTTTCTGTTCGGCCCATCCGTTGGCGAAAGTGCACATCCGTTCCCGGTTGGCCTCCACCGAGCTTTACCGACAGCTGCGCGAGTTCGAACTGGACGCCGCCATCGTGCACGCCGCACCGGAAGACACCCGCGACGTGGACCTGATGCCGCTTTACGCCGAGCATTACGTGCTGTTGGCGCCGACGGACATGTTGCCTTCCGGTGCGTCGACGCTGGCGTGGCCCGACGCCGCGCAGTTGCCATTGGCGTTGCTCACTGCCGACATGCGGGACCGCCAGATCATCGACGAAGCCTTCGCCGGCCACGCCATCACCGTCGCCCCCCAAGTTGAGACCGACTCCGTCGCTTCGTTATTCGCCCAGGTCGCCACCGGAAACTGGGCATGTATCGTTCCGCACACCTGGCTGTGGACGTCGCCGCCGAGGGGAGAAATCCGTGCGGTCGAAATGATCGACCCAGTCCTCACAGCCGACATCACCCTCGCGACGAATTCCGCCGGGCCGGGATCCCCGGTTGCCCGCGCGCTCACCGCATCTGCCCAACAGCTGGCGCTGAACGAGTTCTTCGACGCGCAGCTAGTAGGGATCACCCGCCGGCGCTGACTATCGGGTGGCTGCGGTAGCGCACCGTATTCGGGTGGCATACCAGGGCTTCGGCGGTCACGCTTAGCGATGCGTCGCTTACTTGCCAGACCCGGCTCTGCAGCTCCGGCCATCCCCTTCGAGTAGTTCGTCCATCGCGTCCTCGCGAACCACAGCCTGCGCTATCTGATCGGCCGCGGCCGGTGCGGGGATGTCGGCTTTGGGCGCTGTCAGCAGCGTTTCAGGGTGAGGTCGTCGATTTTGTCGCGGTCGATGTCGTAGCCGAGGCCGGGCTTTTGCGGAGCGGAGATATAGCCGTTTTCATTGATCGTCGGTCGGTCCGCCATTCCGATGCCCAGCAGGTTCTGCGGGACCATGATCTCGGCAAAGTCGCAGTTGCGGATGGCGAGCGCCACATTCAGATACATCGCCAGGTTGAGTGTCGGCCCGTAACTGTGGATTTCGTAGTTGTGGCTGAACGCTTCGCAGGCATGCGCCGACTTCATCATCTGGGTGACACCTCCTGCGTACTCGGCCAGGGTGCGGACGTAAAAGCCGCTCGTCTTGCTCAAGTAGTCGCGCAGGGCTGCGAATCCGGCGAAGTTCTGTTCCCCGACGGCCAGCGGCACGCTGAGTTTGCTCGCCAAGAACGACAGTCCGTCTAGATCGTGGTCTGAGATGGGATTCTCAAACCAATAGAACTTGAGCTCTTCCAATACCTTGCCGACCGCCAATGCTTCGGGAACCGTATAGGCGCACACCGGGTCGATCATCAGGTCGATGTCAGGGAACTCGCGCCTGATCGCTCGAGCGAGCTCGATGTCTCGGGCGGCTTCGCCGAAGGGGTGGAATTTGGCGGCGGTGAATCCCTCGGCAACCGCGGCTCGCAGCGCGTCGAGATAACCGTCGACGGTGGGGTAAGCCACGGTGCTCGCATACGCGCGTATCTCGTGACGAGCTGCCCCAAGGTACTTGTAAAGGGGCAGATTGGCCGCTTTGGCGTTGATGTCCCACAGACATGCGTCAGCGGCAGCCAAAGCGGGCGGGTTTGAATACGGCGGTAAGGCGCTTGTCATCTCATGACTCAATGCGGCGACGTCGTAGCTATCGCGCCCGACCAGGATGGTCTTCGCGACCTGCGCGGCGTGCTCGACTGCTTTGGCTGGGATGAGGTAGCTGATGTAGTTCCCGTCAATACCTTCAGCGGTGGAAATCGAGACCAGAACGAGCTGGGGCATCGTGTCCACCGCCCCGTGAGTCGGTATCACCGTCTCGGCGAGTTCGGTCCGAAGTATCGATAGCGTGACATCGGTGATCTTCATGAGTTTTCTTCCTCACCAAGCGCAGGTCAATTGGGCAGCAGAGCCGATGCACCCAGGGCCTGTTCGCAACCCGCCTCTTTCAAAGCCGCGATATCTTTGAACCCGGCGATCGCCAAGCACAGGTCGAGTTCAGCCAGGAAGGATCGCAGGTAATGGGTCAGGCTCTCGGCGCCGCCGTAGGACAGCGCATAGGCGTAGGGGCGCCCGATCCCGACGGCCGTTGCGCCCAGCGCCAGCGCGATGATTGCGTCTGTCGCCGATCGCACACCGGAGTCGAACATGACCGGGGTGGAGCCGGCGGCCTTGACGATGCCGGGTAGCAGCTGCAGCGTCGATATTCCCGAATTCGCCTGCCGCCCGCCGTGATTGGTGCAATAGAGGACATCGGCGCCGTTGTCAATTGCCAGGCGCGCGTCATCGGGGTGTTGGATCCCCTTGACGGCGATGGGTAGCGTCGTCTGCGTCCTGATCCAGCGCAGGTCCTCCCACGACAGCGGATGGGCAAAGATCTTCAGGTAGTGCTGCAGGGCGGCCGCCTGGTCTTCGTGCGGCGGCTTGGCGAGATGCTTAGTGAAGTTCTCATCCGAGTAGTAGTTCTGCATGCAGTAGCCGCGGAACTGGGGGAAGTTTCCGCGTTCGAGATCCGCGGGCCGATACCCGAGGGTCCACGAGTCGACGGTCACTACCAGGCCGGAATAGCCGCTGTTCTCGGCGCGATTGATGAAACTGGACGCTAGCTCCCGGTCGCCGGGTAGGTACAGCTGGAAGAAGTTTGGTGTTTCGGCCGCGTGTTTGATGACGTCTTCCATCGGCGACTGCGAGAAGGTCGACAACGTGAATGGCACGCCGGTTGCCGCTGAGGCCGTTGCGGCTGCCACGTCGCCCTGAAAATCGGGCGCGCACAAGCCCACCAGACCGATCGGGCACATGAATATCGGCGACACGAGATGTTTCCCGAATAGTCGGATGGATAGATCGCGCTCGGGTGGGCTGACCATCATCCGAGGGATGATTCCGTACTGCGAGAACGCGTCGATGTTGGCGCGTTGGGTCCGTCCGTTTCCAGAGGCTGCTGACACATACCGGTACACCCAGTCCGGCAGGGCCTGGGACGCTTTGCGTTCAACGGAGGCAAAGTCGAAGGGGAAACGGGAATTAACGCCCCGCACCGCCTCGGCGTAGACGCCGTTTTGAAAATCGCCAAAATTGGTGTTCATGATGATTCAATCCTCCCGCTGGTAGGGATTTCGGTCAATGACGCGGGCATCGTTGTGCCGGTCGGCGGCGATGTTGATGATCCGAGCCACGGCCGCCGCGATTTCGGTTGCAAGACGGGTTGTTTCGGCCTCGGGATGACCAGCCCGAACCCAGACGTTGACTAGTACCGGATTGGCCGGGACTCCGTCGGTATAGACGGTGCCGTCGGCGGTTAGCGTCGATGTTGTCGTCGTGCAGGTATAGACCGGCAAGGTGCTCCATTCGAGAAGACGCTGAACCTCGTCAGCGGATGCCAGTGGTGACCGCCGAAACGGCGGACATTCGCGTGCCCTTCTTTGTGTCGAGCCGTGCCGGCACAAGGCCGGCTGCCTACTACCACCGATAAGCATCGCGAGTACCTGCGCTGCAGTCGATGTCATTCGTGACACCGTTGGGCAGCCGCCGCTGTATCTGCGAACAACGCCACTGGACTCCGAGGCTTGTTCGGGGCGGCAAGCAGCGTTGTTCATTGCGACATCGACGGGTCGCGCTCGTTGTCGCTGATTCCATAGACAACGGCTGGGTGTCACGGTGGTATGAAGCCATAGTCCTGCGACAAGTCGAGAGACCGCGAAACTCACGGTCGATTGCGCCCACTAAGGCACCGGCTGAGCCGGTGCCTCCATGAAGGAGTTCGCCATGCCGACAAGCACCTACGGGCCAACTACCACGGCCGCCGAGATCGTCGCCAACGTCGATCTGCACGGCCGACGTGTGGTCGTGACCGGCGCCAGTTCGGGTATCGGCGTGGAGACCGCCCGCGCTCTGGCATCAGCGGGCGCCGAGGTGACTCTGGCGGTGCGTAACGTGGAGGCCGGCGTCAAAGTCGCCACCGCGATCGCCGAAAAGCTGCCGCCGGAGGCGGGCGATCTGAAGGTGGTCCGGCTCGACCTCGCCGATCCGATATCGGTGGCCGATCTTGTTCGGGCCTGGGCAGGGCCGTTGCATGTCCTGGTCAACAACGCCGGCGTGATGGCCCTACCACAGCTCACCCGCACGGCGGCCGGGTATGAAATGCAGTTCGCTACAAATCATCTCGGTCACTTCGCGCTGGCCACCGGCTTACGCAAATGGCTGGCTGCGGCCGGCGGCGCCCGCGTCGTCTCCGTGGCGTCGATCGGCCATCTGTTTTCGCCGGTTGTCTTCGACGATCTGCACTATCGGTTTCGCCCCTACGACCAGTGGACCTCATACGGACAGTCGAAGTCAGCCAACGTGCTGTTCGCCGTCGGTGCCGCGCAACGCTGGAACGATGACGGGGTTGCAGTTAACGCTCTGATGCCGGGCAACATTGCCAGTACCGCACTTGCCCGACACATGGGCCCCGACGACCTGGCGGCCTTCGGGGAAAGGACAACCCTGCGGCTCCCGCCGGTGAAGACGGTCGAGCAAGGCGCCGCAACATCGGTCTTGCTGGCGGCCAGTCCCGATGTCGAGGGCTGTCAGCTGTTGCTTTGCGAGTGGTCGGTAGTTGTCGGTGGTGTGCTGTAGGAACGGGTGTATGAATCTGGCGGCGTGGGCTGAGCGCAATG
>Ga0209693_10000044_pt1 | contig 47721 bp, 45 predicted proteins | sample HubBroMetageWRM3_FD_188345 | JGI IMG/M metagenome (GOLD analysis project Ga0209693, IMG submission 188345) | Warmed soil microbial communities from the Hubbard Brook experimental Forest, New Hampshire - Hubbard Brook CCASE Soil Metagenome WRM 3... | ecosystem: Environmental > Terrestrial > Soil... | reverse complement strand
CCCCACAAGCAGGTGCTCATTCATGTCCCCAAGCCCGCGCGAAAGGCTGACTACCGAGATTGTGCCTGGGAGATACCATCAGGCTGTGTCCAATCTGGCCCCTGTGCCGTCTGAACCGCCTCCGTGGCCGCCCGCACTGCCACCCCCGCGGAGGCGGCAGTGGCCGATGTTCGCATTCCTGATGGTGGCCCTCTTGGTGACGCTCGGCGTCGCGATCGTCGGCTGGTTTCGACCTGTGCCAGCCAAGCCCCCGCCCGCGCCGACGTACTCCAACCAACAGGTCGCCGACGCCAAGGTGAAGGTGTGCGCCGCCTTCGACAAGGTGCACCAGGCGGTTCGCAGCAATTTCGCACGAGATCAGGGCACCGACCCCAACCAACAACTCCTAGTCGCGGTGACCGGACAAGAAGCGCTCCTCGCAGGCAGTGTCTACCTTCAGACCACACTTTCCGAAGAGCCGGCAACCCCGGCTGATCTGGCGACAGCTGTACGAAAGCTCGTCGATGTATTCCAAAGTCTCACGGTTGACTATCTAAATGGGCATGGCAGCCCCGAAGTAGACCCATCGCTGCGCGCCGGGGACGAGGCCACCTTAGCGATCCAGGGGCTCTGCAAATGACCGGCTTCCCTCCGGGAGAATGGTCGCCTTTGCTTGTCGCTGATCAATGGCCCGGTGACCAAGATCTGATGGCGCTTTCGCACGGGAAGACGAATCGTGAAACGATAAGAACTGGATATTCCAATTTCGCTGACACGTTGCGAAATACACAAACCGGTCCGCTCGCCGGACAACAAGGCCATACGGCGGATGATCTTCGCAACGCATTTCTCCAAGGTGAAAACCAAGCTCGGCAGGTGGCCGAAAAGAATGGCGTCAAGGGAACTGCATACGGCACCGCCTACGACAGCATGGTAAGCCTTCAGCACGATCTGACCGGTTTGGCCAAGGAGGGCAACGAACAGATCAAAGAGATTCAAGACTCCAAAGAGCCCACGGAAGCCAAGGTGACACAGATTGTCGCGCTGATAAACCAATATCGCGCGCTGGCCAATCTGGCCGCGGCGAAGTACGGCGGCAACGTGCTCGACGCAATACAGCGGATCCTCGACGAGGAAGGAACCGGACAGTCCGCCCGCCAATTCGCCCAAAATCACGGGGTCGACGTCCGTCGGATGTTCCGACAACCCGAAGAACAAGGAGGCCTGAACCATCAAGTACAAGATGTGCTCAGCAAGCCCGGTCTTGCGTCAGGCATCGCACCTGGCACCGACCATGCGGGGCCACCGCCCACGCCGCTAGGTACGCACCCCGTTGCCAGTGGACCCGGCTTGTCCATGGGCGTACCGGGCGACTTCGTCCCTCAGGCGCCCCCCGGTGCGCCGGAACCTCATGCTGCCGGCGGCACTGGCATAACGATGGGAGTCCCTGCTGGATATCAGCCGCGAGTGCCTCCCCCTGCACCGGCACCACCACCAGCACCGGGATCGACGGGCGGATCGGTACCGCCAATTGCCGGCGCGCCGTCGACGTCGCTATCGGGGCTGACCGCAGCCCATACGCCTTCGATGCCCGCGTCTGCCGTGTCGCCCTTTACCGGTGCGCCGCTCGCGCCCACAGGCTCAGCCCAAGGTCTTACCCCCGGCGAATTGATACACAGTTTCGACAAGGGGCTGCAAGCTGGCGAACCGTTGTCAGCAGCCGCCGGCGCGGTGCCGCCAGCTCCGTTGTCGCCAGCAGAGCCTGAGGCCCCACCGACGGCCCCTTCCGTGGGAGTGAGCGCCCCAGTCCACGCACAGGCGTTTGATTCGCCACCACCGGTCGCTCATGCGCCGGCCCCCGATGCGCCGACAGCGCCGCCTCTGGTGGCGGGCCCCATGGCCCCAGCTGGTCCGGTCGCAGCCACACCGCCACTCACGGGTCCACTCCCCGCTTACGCCTCCGACCTGCGGCCCACGATCTCAGCGGCCACGACGCCGGCTGCGCCGCCGAGCCCACCACCGTCGGTGATGCCCGGGTCGGCACCGGTACACCCGTCAGCTGGACAAGGCAGTGCAGGTCAGCCAGCGGTCGTGCGTCAAGCCACCCCACCGACGCCCCCATCGTCGCCGTCGAGCCTGGGAACCCAATCCGTCGCCGCCACCGCCACCGGGGCGGTCGCTGGGGCGGTATCGGCCAACGCCACCGCGCGGGCGCGCCTGCGGCGACTGCTGGCCGCGGTGGCCCGCCAGCAGCCCCGGCTGGCTTGGGCGGCCGGAGACCGTCCCGATAGCACCACCGTGCTGGCAACCGATCTGGCCAGCGGCTGGATCCCGCCGGGCATCGACCTCCCGGCCGCGGTCACGCTGCTGCCCCCGGAACGACGCCGCGGCAACCTGGAAACCCTGCTCGGCGAAGTCAGTGTCGCTGCCGGCTATACCCCGATCCACCACATTTCCGAGGTGGACGAGCCGGTCCCCACATCGCCGCGGCCTCGGCGCGTGCCCGACATCGACGAACTCGGTTGGGAGCTCAACCAAGCGACCCAGTGGCGCGACGGGCTGCCGCAGCTGGCCCACACGCTGGCCAAAGCGGCTTCCGCCGGCACTGGGGTGTTGGACAAAGAAGTCGAACTCCTACACGAGCATCTGGCTGCGATCAGCACCCGCGTCCTCGACAGTTATCCCGACCATGTCGATTCCCACGACGTTGGCAACTGGCAGCTGCTGGCCGCCATCGACGCACTGGTGGCCGGCGACAAGAGCGCGGCCAACTATCACCTCGCCTGGTTCCAGGCCTGCGGCACCACGATGACCGGACAAGCCGGAAGCTGAGCGTCGCGGATCTTCACGTGGGAGTCGACATACCAAGCCGCCGGCTACCACCGACTCGAAGTGGGACCAATCGCGATCCGCTATCACCGACCAGGGCCGTCGCTAACCAACCGCGTCAACGAGCAACTGACCGACCTCAAGGTGAATTGACCTGCAGATCCGCGGTAGTAGTCTTACGAGCTCGGAAAGGGTGGCAATGTTCGTCGACACTGGATTGCTGCACTCGGGGGCTACCGAGTCTCACCGCGCGGGCAGGCATGCCCAGGACGCGGCTGATCATCTGTCGCGGGGACCGCTGCTGGCGGGGATGTTCGGGGACTTCGCCGCAGCCGAGGCGTTTCACGATGCGGTCAGCGTGACGCACGCTAAACACGTGAAAGGCCTTCAGGTGCACCACGAGACCCTGACGGCCATTGGCGGCCAAGCGCAGCGGGCGGCCGTGGAGTTCACCGACATGGAGGAACACAACGCCGCGAAACTGCGGGCGCTGCGGTGCAGCTCCGCTACATAAGCATCCCGCGGCTAATCGCCGAAGCCGGTGGGAATCCCTGGGCGATCAACGAGAGCCTCCAAAGTGGTCGTCCCGCACAGATTTCCGACTTGGCGCAAGCGTTTCATGCGGCGGCCCGATGCACCACCGAATCCAGTACAGCATTCGCTGAAGCGCGCCGTCGCTTCGAGGCATCCTGGAATCGCGAGAACGGCGATCATCCGATCAATGACTCCGCTGAAGTGCAGCGCACCACCCAGTCGCTGGGCGCGCAGTCCCGGCAATTGCCCAACATCGGGCTGGGCTTGCAGAACATCGCGGCCGCCTTGGCCGAGGTGCAACGAACCGGCGCACTGTTGATCTCGACTTTGGAGACTCGACTACAGCAGATCGACAGCCAACTGGGCCAAGCGCTAGACCTGGAGAGAGACATTCACCTCACGGTCGCTGATAGGTCCGCGCTTGACCAACTGATCTCTGGTCTTGAACACCAAGCCATTGAAGACACCAAATCGGGGCTAGGCCAGTTCGAGTCAATACGCAACGGCTACTCGAGCCACCTCAAGAAATCACTCGCCTCCCTGCACACCGACGGCTACCACCCGGCGGCTATCGAAAGATTGGACGCGTCAAAGTTCGCGGCCAAACCCGAAGAGCCGATTCAGATTCCGCCACCCGGCACAAAACCCGAAGACGTCAAAAAGTGGTGGAATTCGCTGAGCCAGCAGCAGCGAGAGCAGCTGATCGCGCAACACCCGCCCGAGCTGGGCAATCTGAACGGCGTCAACGCTGCCGCCCGCGGCCTCGTTAACGAGGCCGTGATGGCCGACGACATCAACCGGGTGGAGGACATCGCGAAGCAGCGCGGCGTCTCGATTGCGGATGTCCTTAACAATCCGGTTGTGTACGGACTCTCGGCCGCCGACGCCACCCGCTATCAAAACGCCGTGAAAACCAGCGACGGCCTGAACTACGACAGAGGGCCGGAAGGTCCCGACCGTAGGCCCGTCATGCTGTGGGCCTACGACCCGTTGGCCTTCAACGGTTGGGGCAAGGCCGCAATCGCTATCGGCAACCCCGACTACGCGCGGAACACCGCGGTCATCGTTCCGGGCACCGGCAGCAGCGTGGCACAGGGGTGGATGACAGGGCATGTCGACGCGATCAACCTCTACGACCAATCCCTGGCCGCGGACCCCGAACATCACTACACCTCCGTGATCGCCTGGATGGGATTTGAAGCACCTCACGGCTTCTCCGATGTCCGAGTCACCGAGCCTGGGCTGGCGCGCGCCGGCGGCGATCTGCTAGCCGCCGATGTCAACGGTCTTTGGGTGACCCACAACAGCCTGACGCCCGGGCACATCACCGTTATCGGACACTCATACGGCTCGACAGCGGTCGCTGACGCGTTCGCCCACAGCGGCATGCACGCCAACGATGCAGTCTTGATCGGTTGTCCCGGAACAGATCTGGCACATAGCGCCGCTGATTTCCACCTCGACGGCGGGCACGTCTATGTCGGCTCGGCCTTCACCGACCCGATCAGCTGGATCGGTGAGTCCAGCGGTATGCCGGCCGAGTGGCTGAAGGGCAACCTCAGGGAATACGGGGTCCCGCTACCCGTCGACGCCGGTTTAGGGCGTGATCCGGCGGGCGACAGTTACGGATCGATCCGCTTCCATGCTGAAGTTCCTGGCTCCGGATCGATCAGCGAACGCGAACATTCGCACTACTACGTGATGGGCAGCGAGGCACTGCGCAGCATGACCGACATCGTCAGCGGCCATTCCGAGCGACTAGCGACGGACGGGATGATCGCCGACGCCAGGCGCCAGCCGCACGTCGGCCCGTTCCGAATACCCGGCATACCCGCTTACATCGATCCCGAAAGCGAACGACCACCGAATACGATTCATGACGATCATGAATACCGCGCGCAGCGCTACGGCGAGTCCCGGAACACCGACCAATTGCGCGCCGGATGAAGCCGGCTGTCAAAACCGCTAGGACACCGGCACCACGATCAGCTCGTGCGGCCTGTTGTTGACGGCCAGCGCGCCGTCCTCGGTGACGACGACGATGTCTTCGACTCGGGCACCCCAATGGCCCGGAAAGTAGATACCCGGCTCGATGGAAAAGGCCATGCCCGCGGTCAGTGGCAGGTCATTGCCGGTGATTATGTACGGCTCTTCATGAACCGACAGCCCGATACCGTGCCCCGTGCGGTGCACGAAAAACTCGGCGAGTCCGGCGTCGGCCAGCACATCGCGGGCGGCGGCGTCGACCTGCTCGGCGGTCACACCCGGACGGACCGCGTCAAAGGCAGCCCGCTGGGCCCGTTGAAGTATCGAATACTGCTGCGCCACATCGGGTCTAGGTTCGCCGATGCTGTAGGTGCGCGTCGAGTCGGAATGGTATCCAGGCTCGTATGCGCCCCCGATGTCGACCACGACAACGTCACCGACCTGCAGCTCACGATCCGAATAGCTGTGGTGTGGGTCGGCACCGTGCGGACCGGAGCCGACGATGATGAACGCCACCTCCGAATGCCCCTCGGCGACAATGGCTTCGCCGATGTCGGCGGCGACGTCGGCCTCGGTGCGGCCCGGGATTAGAAACTCCGGCACTCGGGCATGCACCCGGTCGATGGCTGAACCGGCCTTGCGCAGCGCATCAATCTCGCTGGCATCCTTGATCATCCGCAGGCCCCGCAACACCTCGGTCGCCAAGACCGGCAGCACGCCGAGCACACCGGCCAGCGGCAACAGATGCAGCGCCGGCATGGAATCGGTGACGGCCGTCGCGGCAGGAGCGCCGCCTAAAGCGGCACTCACCAATTCGTACGGATCGTCTCCGTCGACCCAATCCCGCACCACCAGCCCCAGTTCCGCGATCGCTGACCCCTTGAGCGAGGCCAGCTCCATCCGCGGCACCACCACCGTCGGATCACCGGAAGCCGGCAACACCAGCGCGGTGAGCCGCTCGAACGTCTGCGCACGTGAGCCGATGAGGTAGCGCAGGTCGTAGCCCGGGGTGATCACCAGGCCCGCGAGGCCGGCGCCGGTGGTCGCAGCGGCCGCCGCAGCCAGCCGGCGGGCATATACCGCTGCGTCGAATCGGTCAGAATCCATGTCAGCCAGGCTAACCGCGCCGTCGGCGACGTGAGACCATGGCCCGCATGCCCGCACCCCTGTTGCTGCTCGACGGCGCCAGCATGTGGTTCCGCTCATACTTCGGGGTGCCATCGTCGATCACCGCGCCCGACGGCCGGCCGGTCAACGCCGTCCGCGGATTCATCGACTCGATGGCCGTGGTGATCACCCAGCAGCGGCCCAGCCGGCTGGCGGTCTGCCTCGACCTGGATTGGCGCCCGCAGTTCCGGGTGGACCTCATCCCGTCCTACAAGGCTCATCGGGTGGCCGAGCCCGAGCCGCCCGGACAGCCCGACATCGAAGAAGTGCCCGACGAGCTGACTCCGCAGGTCGACATGATCATGGAGTTACTGGACGCGTTCGGCATCCCGACGGCGGGCGCGCCGGGTTTCGAGGCCGATGACGTCCTTGGCACGCTGGCGGCCCAGGAAAAAAGCGACCCGGTCGTCGTGGTCAGCGGAGACCGCGACCTGCTGCAGGTGGTAACCGACCATCCCGTCCCGGTACGGGTGCTCTACCTGGGCCGCGGCCTTTCCAAAGCCACCTTGTTCGGGCCTGCCGAGGTGGCCGAACACTACGGAGTGCCCGCTGATCGGGCCGGAGCGGCCTACGCCGAACTCGCGCTGTTGCGCGGCGATCCTTCCGACGGCCTGCCAGGTGTGCCGGGCGTCGGTGAGAAGACCGCAGCTACCTTGCTGGCGCAGTACGGTTCGCTGGATCACATACTGGTCGCCGCCCACGACCGGGGGTCCAAGATGGCCAAGGGGCTGCGGGCGAAACTCCTGGCCGCCGCTGATTACATCGAGGCCGCAGGCTCAGTAGTGCGGGTGGCGACCAACGCGCCCGTCACGCTATCGACGCCCACCGACGCGCTGCCGCTGGTGGCCGCCGACCCGCAACGCACCGCCGAGCTGGCCACCGAGCTGGGCGTCGGGTCGTCGATTGCGCGCTTGCAGAAAGCGCTCGACACGCTGCCGGCCTGACGACACTTACTGCGGCCGGCCGACTTCGTACGTCCCCTTGCCGTCCTGGAAGGTCACTGTCACGCGCTTCTGGGCGCCGTCGATGCTGACGCTGCAGTCGAAGGTCGCGCCCTTCTTGACAGTCGGGTCAGTACCGTTGTTGCACTTGACGTCTTTGACGTTCTTCGCGCCGTAGCCGTTGGTCTCGTCGCTGAGGACCTGCTGCACACCGGCTTGAGCCTTGTTCACGTCCAGCTTGGTGGTGACGAAAAAGCCGGGCTCCCAGAAACCGGTCACCAAGACGATCGCCAGCACGACCAGAGCGACCGCGGCGATTATGCCGCCGATCAGCGAACCTGAACGCTTCTTACTCGGCGGTTCGTAGGGTTGGAACTGTTGCGGGTATTGGCCGGGCTGGCCGTACTGGCCGGGCTGACCGTACTGGCCGTACTGGCCGGGCTGACCGTACTGGCCCGGTGTGCCGTACTGAGTGGGTTGGGCACCGAATTGCTCAGATTGCCCGTAGCCCGGCGCAGCCGGCGGGTACTGCGGGTACCCCTGCTCGCCAGGCTGTGGGTAGTGCGGGTAGTCGGCCGGCGGTGTGTAGGCGGGGGCCTGCCACGTCGCATCTTGGGTCGGAGGCTGCTGTTGCCAAGGCGATCCCACCTGGGTCGGCTCGTCCGAGGATGGTTGTTGGCCACCCTGGCCGGGCTGCCACTGGTGGCCCGGGTCCGATCCGTGCGGTCCGCTCATCGTTTTCTCCTCAGTCCCGTTGCGTCTTGGCCCGAACTTGTCATGGGCCCCGATAGGCCCTGCCTTGGTCCTTTGGCCATCCCGGATTTAACCGTAGCTCTGGCCCAGCCTACCCGGCGTCAACTGCGACGACGCCGCGCCGAACGTCATTGATGGCGCGCTTGGCGGTAGCTCGCAGATCGGGATCTGGGGCGGCATTGCGAACCTGGTCCAACAGGTCGAGAACCTGTCGGCACCAACGCACGAAATCCCCCGCCAACAATGGCGACCCGTTGCCAGACGCGTCGGCAGCGGCTAACGCGGCGGCTAGGTCTCCGGTCCCGGCCCAGCGGTAAATGACGCTGACAAAGCCGTCGTCGGGTTCGCGACTCGGCGCGATCCGGTGCGTCCGCTCATCGGCGCGTAGCCCAGTGGACAGCTTCGACGTCTGATGCAGTGCCTGGCGTAATCGCGGTGTGGGCGCCTCGGCGGCAAATGCGGCGCTGGGGCCGTCACCACCGCGAGTCTCGTAGAGCACCGCAGAAACCACTGCCGCCAACTCGGCCGGTTTCAAACCCGCCCACGCGCCGGTGCGCAGGCATTCGGCGACCAGCAGGTCGCTCTCGCTGTAGATACGGGCCAATAGCCGGCCGTCGCCGGTGACTTCGGGATCAGTGGCTGAGCCCTCGATAAACTCACGCTCGGTGAGCAGCCCGACGATCCGGTCGAATGTCCGGGCCAGCGAGTTGGTGGCAGCAGCCACCTTTTTCTCCAGCTGCGCGTTATCGCGCTCGATGCGCAAATAGTGCTCCGCCTGGCGGATCTGGGACTCGAGACCGGGGCTGCTGTGGGTGGGATGCCGAGCCAATTGCGCCCGTAGCGACGTCAGCTCCGGATCGTGGAATGCGCCATCCTTATCCGCGATGCCGCCCCGACGGCCAGCTGGAATAGCCAGCCCGGCGGCGGCCGACCGCAGCGCCGAGGCCAGATCGCGTCGAACCCGGGGCTGGCGGTGTTCGACCCTCTTGGGCAATGACATCGATCCGACCGGCGCCGACGTACCCGAATAGTCCGCCGACGAGATTCGCCCCGCCCAGCGGTGTTCGGTGAGCACCAACGGCCGGGGGTCCTCGCCATCGCGGGCCGATTCCAGCACCACCGCCAGCCCGCCTCGCCGGCCGTGGGTGATGGTGATGATGTCGCCTCGACGCAGCGCGGCCAGCGCATCGCTGGCCGCCTGCCGTCGTTGCAGCCGAGACGCGCGCGACTGCGCGCGCTCCATCTCAGAAATCCGCGCCCGCAGCCGGGCGTATTCGAGGGTCGGCGCATCGGCACCACCGAGCTCTGTAGCGATCTCGCCGAGCATCTTCTTGCCCCGCTCGATTCCACGGACCAGGCCGACGACGGATCGGTCGGCCTGGTACTGGGCGAATGATTGCTCGAGCAGCTGATGTGCCTGTTCCGGGCCCATCCGGTGCACCAGGTTGATCGTCATGTTGTATGACGGCGCGAACGAACTGCGCAGCGGAAACGTGCGGGTGGAGGCCAAGCCGGCCACCGCGGCCGGTTCGGTGGTCTCTTCACCGGGATGCCAGAGCACCACCGCGTGACCCTCGACATCGATACCGCGCCTGCCGGCGCGCCCGGTCAGCTGTGTGTACTCCCCAGGCGTCAGCGGCATGTGCTCCTCGCCGTTGAACTTCACCAGCCGTTCGAGCACCACCGTGCGTGCGGGCATGTTGATGCCGAGCGCCAAGGTTTCTGTGGCGAACACCGCCTTGACCAGGCCGGCGGTGAACAGCTCCTCGACGGTGTGCCGGAAGGCCGGCAACATCCCGGCGTGGTGGGCCGCCAAACCCCGCAGCAGGCCCTCCCGCCATTCGTAGTAGCCGAGCACCGCCAGGTCGGAGTCCGCGAGATCACCGCACCGGTGGTCGATGATCTCGGCGATCTGTGCGCGCTGCTCCTCGGTGGTCAGCCGTAGCGGCGAGCGCAGGCACTGCTGGACCGCGGCGTCACAACCGGCCCGGGAGAACACGAACGTGATCGCCGGCAACAGCCCTTCGGAGTCCAGGGTCGCGATCACGTCCGGCCGCGCCGGCGGCCGGTAGAACCGCGGCCTGCCCGGTCGTCCGTGACCGGCCCGTCCAGAGTGCCGGCGGGACTGCCAGTCCGACATCCGGTCCGCTTCGCGGCGATGCGCGATGTGGCGAACCAGTTCGGGGTCGACGCGCAGCTCCCGGCCGGCGCCTGACCCGTCAGCCTGGTCTTTATTCCGGTAGTCGAACAGATCGAAGAGGCGCTTACCGACCAAGACGTGTTGCCACAGCGGCACCGGCCGATGCTCGTCGACCACCACCGTCGTGTCGCCCCGCACCGTCTGGATCCAGCCACCGAATTCCTCGGCGTTGCTTACCGTGGCCGATAGGCTCACAACCCGTACCTCGTCGGGCAGATGCAGGATGACCTCCTCCCACACCGCACCCCGCATCCGGTCGGCGAGAAAATGCACCTCGTCCATGACTACGTGCGAAAGCCCTTGTAGTGCAGGTGAATCAGCGTAGAGCATGTTGCGCAGCACTTCGGTGGTCATGACCACGACAGGTGCATCGGCGTTCACCGAAGAGTCACCGGTCAGCAGTCCGATCCGGTCGCGGCCGTAGCGCGCCGTCAGGTCGGTGTGCTTCTGGTTGCTCAGGGCCTTGAGCGGTGTGGTGTAGAAGCACTTGCCGCCTGCCGCCAGCGCCAGGTGGACAGCGAATTCACCGACCACCGTCTTGCCTGCGCCGGTCGGTGCGCAGACCAGCACACCATGGCCCCGTTCGAGCGCCGCACAGGCCCGCTGCTGAAAGTCGTCGAGCGAAAAGGGCAGTTCCGCGGTGAACCGGGCCAGCTCGTCCAGCTGGGTCACGCCGCCGCCGTGCGACGTGACCCAGCTGGCCTAGGTGACGTCGTCATGGGACCCGGCGATGATCGACGGCTCCGGTATGGGTGCGGGCTCTTCGATGACCGACGCTTGGTCGTCGGGGATCTGGGCTTGGGCTTCACGCTTGGCTTTTCGCTTGTCGTGCAGGTGGGCGATCTGAATGGCGAACTCGAGCAGCACCGACAGCGCTATCCCGAGCGCTGTCATGGAAAACGGATCGGACCCGGGCGTGAACAACGCGGCGAACACGAACATCGCGAAGATCAGACCCCGCCGCCACGACTTGAGCCGCTGATAGGTCAGCAGACCTATCACGTTGAGCATGACGATCAGCAATGGGAATTCGAAGCTGACCCCGAACACCACCAGAAGGTTGATCAGGAAGCCGAAGTACCGATCCCCGGACAGGGCGGTCACCTGCACGTCGCTGCCGACGGTCAACAAAAAGCCCAGTGCCTTGGACAGCACGAAGTAGGCCAGCACGGCACCGCCGACGAACAGCCCCGCCGCGGGGATCACGAAGGCCACCGCAAAGCGGCGCTCCTTGCGGTAGAGGCCGGGAGTGATGAATGCCCAGAGCTCGTAGAGCCACACCGGGCAGGCCAGCACGATTCCGGCGGTCGTCCCCACCTTGAGCCGCAACATGAATTGGTCGAACGGCGCTGTGGCCAGCAACCGGCACTGCCCGTCGGCACTGATATCCGCGCGCGCCGACTGCGGCAGGGAACAGTACGGATGCCGCAGCCACTCGCCGAGGCTCTCCAGCCCGAAGATGGGATGCGAGTACCAGACGAATCCGAAACTCGTGGTGAGCAGGATCGCAGCCAGCGAGATCAGCAGCCGAGTGCGAAGCTCGGTGAGGTGGTCGACCAGCGACATTGTCGCGTCGGGATTGGTGCGGCTGCGCCGCCGGCGCGGGTTGAGCCGCTTCAGTAAGCCAGCGGCGCGCGCCGAGGTTTTGAATGCGTTCACGACGCTCGGTCAGTGGCGCTCGGGCACCGCGACGGTGATCCCGGGCTAAGCCGGGCGTGCTTCGGTATGACCCTGCTCGCTAGCGGCCGGCGGGTCGACTCGCTGCGACTGCACGGGCTGGGGGGTCGCCGCGGGGGTCTCAATTGAAGGTGCTTCCGCTTTGGTCTCGGTCTGCATTTCACGGATCTCAGACTTGAAGATGCGCATCGACTTGCCCAATGAGCGCGCCGCGTCAGGGAGCCGCTTAGCCCCGAACAACACGATCACCACGACAGCAAGGATCGCCCAATGCCACGGTTGAAGACTGCCCACTTTGTTACCTCCAGACGTCCCCCCGATGCTACCGCAGCACAGCCTGGCGCCGGCGTGCCCGCGCCGCAGCGTGCCTGGACCGACGGCAGCATCACGCTCGGGCCCTTATGAGCTCAAGGCCCTGTAAGACTCCAATGCCGCTGCCGCGGCATCCCGGACACGCTGTGCGAGTGACTCCGGTTCAACCACCTGCACAGCGGACCCGAAGCCCAGCACCAAACGAGTCATCCAATCGTCAGACGCATACGTCATGACTGCCTCACACGACCCGTCCGTTAACTCGCGTACTTCCCGCATCGGGTAGTACTCGAACATCCAGGATGCCGAGGGAGCCACCCGCAGCGTCGCCGACGGGAGTGACGGATCGCCGTCGAACAGCGACGTGTCCGGCGGCGCCTGCAGTGCCAGTTCGGGCGGGGCGGCGGGCTCGCCCAACTCGGTGGCATCCACGATGCGGTCGAAGCGAAACAGCCGAACCCCTTCGGCTTCGCGCGACCAGGCCTCCAAATAGCTGTGGCCGCCGATCAGCAACACCCGGACGGGGTCGACGATCCGGCTGGTCAGGGTGTCGTGCGAGGCGGCGTAGTAGTCGATGGCCAGTGCGTGTTTGTACTGCACGGCGGTGCGCACGGTGGCCGCGGCCCGACTCTCTACGGGCGCCGGATCGTCGACTGCTGCCACCGAGCCTTTGACGTCGTGCCCGACGGCACCGGCGGCGGCCTCGATCTTGGCAATCGCACTGCGCGCCGCCTGTGGATCGACCACACCCGGAATGTCTGCCAGCGCCCGCAGCGCCACCAGCAGGCCGGTGGCCTCGGGTGAGGTGAGCTTGAGCGGTCGATCGATGCCCGCCGAGAACGTGACCTCGATGGTGTCGCCGGAGAACTCGAAGTCGATGAGGTCACCCGGGTAGTAACCGGGAAGACCGCACATCCACAGCTGGTTGAGGTCCTCCTCCAGCTGCTTGGCCGACACGCCCAGCTCGGCGGCGGCCTCGGCTCGGGTGATCCGCGGATTGGCCTGGAAATACGGCACCATGTTGAGCAGCCGGACCAGGCGAGTGGACACGGGTGTCATGCGCGCCGCTCCTCCTCATCGCTTCGCTCTGCATCGTCGCCGGCGCGTGTCATGAGCGCTCCTCTCCCGGACCGCTCAGGCCTGCTTGGGCGCGCAACCGGGCCAGCACATCCTCGCGCAGCGACTGTGGCTCGAGTACGACGGCGTCGGCCCCGTAGCCGGCAATGTCACGTGCCAGCCGGTCAGTGGATCCGATGTCGAGTTCGATCACCTCGCCGTCGCGGCCGCCCAGGTGCCGAGCACCTGTGGACCTTCCGGCGCGCCGCAATGCGGTGGCCCGCCCGTCGGCGACCCACACTCGGGCCTGCCCGCCGGTCGATGCTGCTGAAACTTCACTGACCGTGTCGGACACGATCCTGCGCAGGTCGACGTCGTCGGGCACCGTGATCGCGCCGGCCGGACCGATCGGCGTGACCTCAGCACCGATCCGCGAGAGCCGGAACACCCGGGTGTCGTCGCGGTCGCGGTCGTGGCCGACCAGATACCAACGGCCCTTCTCGGTGATCACACCCCACGGCTCGACCGTGCGCGTGGTGTAGGGCTCGGCCCGCGACGGCCGGTGCGGGAACTGCACCGCCTGCCGGGAATCGATGGCCGACAATAGGATTCCGAGAACATCCTCCGACCCGCGCAGACCCGGTACCCCAGCCGGAGAGGCGATGGCCACCGGGGCCCCTGTCTCGAAGGGATCGACGTCCACCCCGGCGGCGCGCAGCTTGAGCAACGCCCCCTGGGTCGCGGTGATCAGCTCTGGCGACTCCCACAGCTGGGTGGCGACGGCTACCGCGGCCGCCTCGTCCGGAGTCAGCTCGACCGGGGGCAGGGAGTAGGCGTCGCGGTTGATCCGGTAGCCCTCGGTGGGGTCCAAGACCGACACCCTGCCGACCTCCAGCGGGATGCCGAGGTCACGCAACTCGTTCTTGTCCCGCTCGAACATCCGGGAGAACGCCTCAGCGCTCGGGCTATCCGAATAACCCGCCACACTGGACCTGATTTTTTCAGCGCTGATGTAGCCCCGGGTGGACAGCAGGGCGATGACAAGGTTTACCAGCCGTTCGACTTTCGAGGTCGCCACCCATAGCAGCATAGGGGTGCCGAAGAGCCCGGTGGTCAAATGGTCCGCTGACGTGTAGCGTTGATCTCGTTGGTTCTCAGCCAGTCCGGAGCGGTCAAGTCATGAGCCGCGAGCATCTGCTCCACCGGAAATCTAACAAACCAGTCGACTGCGGTGGCGCCGGTTCACGTGCCGCCGAATGATTCAGCGCGTCCAATGACGCGATTCTGACAACACAGTCAATCTGGCAGTGCCGCGAAACACTGTCACGGCCGAGCGCTTTCGCGAACCGTGCCGAGGCTATGCGTCCAATCAGGTTGGTCGGGCACCCCGACTGGTTTACAAACTTAAGAAAGAAATGACGATCAGTCGCCCCGCCGCTGCACACCTCCCCGACGCGCCGACGCGCCGACAATTCGCGCAGCACAAGGATTAACAGGATCTCTCGCACCCGGGCTGAAACCGGATGCGGGTCGGCGACGACCCCAACACCCGGTCGTCGCACGGCCATCCGCCAGTCGGCGGCTGACCACCACAGAAGGGATACACCCATGGGAATCGTCGATAAGGCCAAAAATGCCGCTCAGGACGTCGCCGGTAAGGCCAAGGAGCAGGCCGGCAAGGTTACTGGAGACAGGCACACCGAAGGCCAAGGCAAAAAGGACCAAGCCAAGTCGAGCGTGAAGAAGGCCGGCGAAAACATCAAGGACGCGGTCAAGTAACGGCTATTGGTATGGCCTGCCGCCGACCGCGGTCGCAGGCCATACCGATTCCGCCAGCACCGAAATACCTTAAAACTTCAGTACGACACGACGATTCGCTGATCCCGACGATTCGTTGAGCCCCTCGCGGGCCACACGCCCAAGAAGTCCGCAGCAGATAGACCCGAAATCGTCAGGAGAAAAACGTGACCCACACAAACACCGACAAGCTCATCGCTCAACTTCGCATATTGCATCAACTCACCAACAGCGAGGCGCAGATCGCACAAACCCGGCGGGCGCAGGCCCGCAACGATACTGTGCGCCATGAATTTACGACGAACGCGGCCAACGCGCACGAACGCGCGGGGCTGATCGCGGCGACGCTGCGTGAACTCGGCGGCGTTCCCGACGTGGTCACCCCGGCGCTGGGCCGCGCTACCGCACTGGCCAAGGCGGTAGTCGAACAGGTTCAACCGATAACGGCCGCGCTGTTCGCCGACCTCGCCCTGGAACACCAACTGTTCGACCGCGCGCGCTATCTCGAGGTCCTGGCCGACGCGGCCGACCATCACGACACCCGAGTGCTTGCGCGGCGTCTGCAGGCTGCCCATCAAGAAACCATTGAGTGGATCACCTCGGTGCTCGCCCAAGAAGCCTCCGGAAAGCCCACCGCGGTGCAGCCCACCCCGGTGCAGAAGGCAGTGGGTCGACTCACCAGGGCGGCCAACTACCCGACCCGCTGGACTGCCGCGCGGATCAACCGAACCGCCGAGGCCCTTACCCGCACCCGTTCACGCGTCGCCACCGTCACCGAAGCCGCCGCCGACTCCTTGACCGCCGGCCGCGACGCTGGACTCCAGCAAGCAGAACGGATCGCCACCCGAAGAGGGGCACGCACCATAGCGACCACCCTGCACCGAACCCGCGTGCTCACCGGCGGCCTCACCGAAGGCGAATTACCCGTCGACAACTTCGACGACCTCACCGTCAGCGAAGTCGAGACGGAGGTGACGCAACTCACCGACACGGCCGCAGTGGCCGCCCTGCTGCGCTACGAGCACAACCACAAGGACCGGGCCGGCGCGACCACCGCCATCAAGAACCAACTGGCCGCGCTCAGGGCGCAGGACAGCAACAGAAACTGACGCACGGGTCTGGGACGGCGGCGCAGAAGTGATCGCGATCGCATCGTGAAGATTGCCTGCGAGGGTCGGCGCAGCAATCTACATGCTGGCGATCAGCCGTTTGACCCGCTCGTCGACCGCTCGGAACGGGTCTTTGCACAGCACGGTGCGCTGCGCCTGGTCGTTGAGCTTGAGGTGAACCCAGTCAACGGTGAAGTCGCGCCCGGCCGCCTGGGCGGCGCTGATGAACTCACCGCGCAGCCTGGCGCGGGTGGTCTGCGGCGGATGGTCGACGGCCTCGGCGATGTCCTCGTCGGTGGTGACGCGCGTCGCCAGGCCCTTACGCTGTAGCAGGTCGAAGACACCGCGACCGCGCTTGATGTCGTGGTAGGCCAGATCCAGCTGGGCGATCTTCGGGTCGGACAGCTCCATGTTGTAGCGGTCCTGGTAGCGCTGGAACAGCTTGCGTTTGATCACCCAGTCGATCTCGGTGTCCACCTTGGCGAAGTCCTGGCGCTCAACGGCGTCGAGCTGACGGCCCCACAGGTCGACGACCTGCTCGATCTGCGCGTTGGGCTCCCGGACCTGCAGATGCTCGACGGCGCGGGTGTAGTACTCGCGCTGGATGTCCAACGCACTGGCCTGGCGCCCGCCGGCCAGCCGCACCGGCCGACGGCCGGTGACGTCGTGGCTGACCTCGCGGATCGCGCGGATGGGGTTGTCCAGCGAGAAGTCGCGGAACGGGACTCCGGCTTCGATCATCTCCAGCACCAGCGCCGCGCTGCCCACCTTGAGCATGGTGCTGGTCTCGCACATGTTGGAGTCGCCGACGATGACGTGCAGCCGCCGGTACTTCTCGGCGTCGGCGTGCGGCTCGTCGCGGGTGTTGATGATCGGCCGACTGCGGGTGGTGGCCGAGGAGACGCCCTCCCAGATGTGCTCGGCACGCTGGGAAAGGCAGAACGTCGCGGCCTTGGGGGTCTGCAGCACCTTGCCGGCCCCGCAGATCAGCTGGCGGGTGACCAAGAAGGGCAGCAGCACATCGGAGATCCGGGAGAACTCGCCGGCCCGCACGATCAGGTAGTTCTCGTGGCAGCCGTAGGAGTTGCCTGCCGAATCGGTGTTGTTCTTGAACAGGTAGATGTCGCCGCCGATGCCCTCGTCGGCAAGCCGCTGCTCGGCGTCGACGAGCAGATCTTCCAGCACCCATTCGCCGGCCCGGTCGTGGGTAACCAGCTGCACCAGGCTGTCGCATTCGGCGGTTGCGTACTCCGGATGGCTGCCCACGTCGAGGTACAGGCGGGCACCGTTACGCAAGAAAACGTTCGAGCTGCGGCCCCATGACACCACCCGGCGGAACAGATAGCGGGCGACCTCGTCCGGGGACAGGCGCCGGTGACCGTGAAAAGTGCAGGTGACACCGAACTCGGTCTCGATGCCCATTATTCGCCGCTGCACCTAATCGAGGGTACTTGTTGTCTGAGCGCGACGGTGCGCAGCCGCGCCTAGTTCGCCGATTCGCCGTCGGAATCGGAATCGGAATCGCCGGAATCCGGAGAATCCAGTTCCTGCACCAGGGTCTCCAAAGTGGCGCGGCTGAGGCGGCGAAACGCCCGCCGCGGCCGGCTGGCATCCAGGATGGCCGCCTCGAGGCTGGCCGCCCCGAGGGCGGACTGGTCGGCGCCCGACGCGTCGGCGCTGCCCGCCCGCAGCGCCTGCACCGCAATCCGCAATGCATCAGACAGGTCGGCGTTCTCGGCGTAAGACTCCTTGAGCGCGGTGGCGATCGGCTCAGTGGTGCCGCCCATGACCACGAAATGCGGCTCGTCGACGATTGACCCGTCGTAGGTGATCCGATACATCTCAGGCGGTTTCGTCTCGCCGTGGTGCGCGACCTCGGCGACGCACAACTCGACCTCGTACGGTTTGGCCTGCTCGGTGAAGATGCTGCCCAGCGCCTGGGCGTAGACGTTGGCCAGCTGCCGGCCGGTGACGTCGCGGCGATCGTAGGCGTAGCCGCGGGTGTCGGCGAACTGGATCCCGGCGCGACGCAGATTGTCGAACTCGTTGAACTTGCCCGCGGCTGCAAAACCCACGCGATCGTAGATTTCGCTGATCTTCTGCAGCGACCGCGACGGATTCTCCGCGACGAAAAGCACCCCACCCGCGTAGGCCAGGGCCACCACACTGCGGCCCCGCGCGATGCCTTTGCGCGCGAGCTCGCTGCGCTCGCGCATCGCCTGCTCAGGCGAAATGAAATACGGGAAGCTCACTGCTCACCCCGCGGCTCACCATCGGAGCCGAAAGTGTCGGCCCGTGAGCGGCTTTCGATGACCTCCCGAGCCAGTTCGGCGATGCGGCGCTCCGGCACATCGGCCGCCCCCTCCGCACCAATGGTGACCGCCGTGGGGTAAATCCCGCGGACCAGATCCGGCCCGCCGGTAGCAGAATCGTCGTCGGCGGCGTCGTAGAGCGCCTCCACAGCTACCCGCAACGCCGAATCGACGCCGGTGACTTGCGAGTACAACTTCTTGATCGACGACTTGGCGAAGATCGATCCCGACCCCACCGACTGGTAGCCCTCTTCCTCGATGTTCCAGCCGCCGGCCGCATCGAACGAAACAATTCGGCCGGCGCCCTCCGGGTCGGACGCTCGGGTGTCGTAGCCCGCCAGCAACGGCAGAGCCACTAGCCCCTGCATCGCTGCGCCAAGGTTGCCGCGCACCATGATCGCGAGCCGGTTGACCTTGCCGGCAAACGTGAGCGGCACGCCTTCAAGCTTCTCGTAGTGTTCGAGTTCGACCGCGTACAGCCGCGCGAACTCAACAGCGATCGCGGCGGTGCCCGCGATGCCGGTGGCGGTGTAGTCATCGGTGATGTACACCTTGCGCACATCACGCCCGGCGATCATGTTGCCCTGCGTCGAACGCCGGTCGCCGGCGATGAGGACACCGCCGGGGTATTTCAATGCGACGATGGTGGTTCCGTGCGGTAACTGCCCGCCGGCGCCGCTGGGAGGGGCACCGCCGCCGAAGTTTGCTGGTAGCAACTCCGGCGCCTGGCGGCGCAGGAAGTCAGCAAACGAGGACAGATCTACAGCGGGGGCTCCGGGAAATGCCGAGTTAGTGGCTAGGCGATCAGAGAACGGCCAGGTCACTGTCCGCCCTTTTGGACGTACGCGCGGACGAAGTCCTCGGCGTTCTCCTCAAGGACGTCATCGATCTCGTCGAGCAGATCGTCAGTCTCCTCGGCCAGCTTGTCGCGACGCTCTTGGCCTGCGGCCGTGAGGTCGCCGAGGTCGTCATCCTCGCCGCCGCCACCGCCGCCCTTGGTCTGTTCCTGAGCCATCGCTGCCTCCTGCTTCGTTATCGGCTGCGTCATACGCCCGCCGGTATTGTCTCTACCCTACCGTTGACGTGGGCTATGTGTTCGACGCGCTGAAACCGGACATCGTTCAGCGAGTCAGTTGTTCTACCAGTTCGGCGGCACTGTCCACCGAGTCCAGGAGCGCTCCGACGTGCGCCTTACTGCCCCGCAGCGGCTCCAGCGTCGGGATTCGCACCAGCGAGTCGCCCCCCAGATCGAAAATCACCGAGTCCCAACTGGCTGCGGCGATATCGGCCCCGAACCTGCGCAGGCATTCGCCGCGGAAGTACGCACGGGTGTCTGTCGGCGGGTTGTCGACGGCGCTGAGCACCTCGTGTTCGGTGACCAGACGCTTCATCGAGCCCCGTGCGACCAGCCGGTTGTACAGGCCCTTGTCCAGCCGGACATCGGAATACTGCAGGTCCACGAGGTGCAGCCGGGGCGCCGACCAGCTCAGGTTCTCCCGGTGCCGGAAACCCTCGAGCAATCGCAGCTTGGCCGGCCAGTCCAACAGTTCAGCGCAGTCCATCGGGTCGCGCTCCAGCTGGTCGAGCACGTGTGCCCAGGTTTCCACGACGTGGGATGCACGTGAATCGGGGTCGCGGCTGTCAACCAGCTTCGCCACCCGGTCGAGGTAGATCCGTTGCAGCGCAAGGGCGGTCAATTCGCGCCCGTCGGCCAGGGCCACAGCGACCCGCAGCGACGGATCACGGCTGACCGCATGGACGGCGTGCACCGGCCGGGCCAACATCAGATCGGTCAGGTCTATGCCATGCGCTGGACCTTCTTCGATCAGGTCGAGCACCAGCGCGGTGGTGCCCAGCTTCAGGTAAGTCGACGTCTCGGCGAGGTTGGCATCGCCGATGATGACGTGCAGCCGGCGGTACCTGTCGGCGTCGGCGTGCGGTTCGTCGCGGGTATTGATGATGCCGCGTTTGAGCGTGGTCTCCAGGCCGACCTCGACCTCGATGTAATCCGAGCGCTGAGACAGCTGGAAGCCGGGCTCGTCACCAGAGGGCCCGATACCGACCCGGCCGGAGCCGGTGACCACCTGCCGGGACACCAAAAACGGCGTCAGTCCCGCGATGATGGCCGAGAATGGCGTCTGACGCGACATCAGATAGTTCTCGTGCGTCCCGTACGACGCGCCTTTGCCGTCGACGTTGTTCTTGTACAACTGCAGTTTCGCGGCTCCCGGCACACTGGCGACGTGCCGGGCGGCGGCCTCCATCACGCGCTCGCCGGCCTTGTCCCAGATCACCGCGTCCAGCGGGTCGGTGCACTCGGGCGCCGAGTACTCCGGGTGGGCATGGTCGACGTAGAGCCGCGCCCCGTTGGTCAAGATCATGTTGGCGGCGCCGACCTCGTCAGCGTCCACCACCGGTGGCGGGCCGGCCGAACGGCTCAGGTCGAATCCGCGCGCGTCGCGCAACGGCGATTCCACCTCGTAGTCCCAACGGGTGCGCTTAGCGCGCTGAATGCCGGCGGCGGCCGCATAGGCCAAGACCGCCTGCGTCGAGGTCAGGATCGGGTTGGCGGTCGGGTCCGACGGCGACGAAATGCCGTACTCGACCTCCGTCCCGATAATCCGTTGCATAACTTAAAGACTAGGCGACGTGCGGAGTTGCCCTTCTGCCGGGCAACCCGGCAAGGGATAGGTCAGGCCGGTCGCGCGAGGATTGCCGTGCCTGACTGCCCGGAAGGGCATGCCGCATTGCGCGCAATCGCTACCGCGGCGCTATCGCGGCTGCCGTGTGCTGTTGACGGCGCTGACGGCAGTGATTAGTTTCACCCTGGTGTCCGCCCCGAATCCACAAGTGAAGCAGGTGAACGAGTGACCGACTTGTCCGGAAAGCGTTACGGCGAAGTGCTTCTCGTGGAAGTCGGAGAATCTGGTCCGCAGGCCACCGTCTACAACAGCTTCCCGTTGAACGACTGTCCCGCCGAGCTGTGGTCCGCACTCGACGCGCAGGCCATCGCCACCGAAAACGGTGCGGCCGCAGCGTTGCTCAACGGTCCGCGGTACTGGCTGATGAACGACATCGAAAAGGAGCCTCAGGGCAAGCAGGTGACGAAGACTTTCGGTGGCATCGAGATGATCCGGCAGGCCACGGTGCAGCTGTCGTCGATGAACCCCGCCCCCTACACCGTCAACGAAGTGAGCCGCCATACGGTCTTCGTCTTCGACGCCGGCCAGGAGGTCTACGAACTCATCGATCCCGACGGGCAGCGCTGGGTGATGCAGACCTGGAGCCAGGTCGCAGACCCCAACCTGTCCCGGGCTGACCTGCCCGCACTCGCCGGCCGGCTCGACCTGCCGGAGGGATGGACCTATCAGCCGCGAGTGCTCGCCGATACGCTGCGGGTGGACACCAGGACGGTGCCGGCCCACGTCCTGCAGGACAATCTGACCAACAGCTACTCGCGGGAGACCGGCTGATTTCAGCCGGCCCTACAGGTACTGGCCCAGGTTCGATTCGGTGTCGATGGCTCGCGATGCGCTCGACGACTTGCCGGTGACCAGGGTGCGGATGTAAACGATCCGCTCACCCTTCTTGCCCGAGATCCGCGCCCAGTCATCGGGGTTGGTGGTGTTGGGCAGGTCTTCGTTCTCGGCGAACTCGTCGACGATCGAGTCGAGCAGATGCTGAATCCGCAGGCCCCGTTGGCCCGTCTCGAGCACCGCTTTGATGGCGTTCTTCTTCGCCCGGTCGACGACGTTCTGGATCATCGCCCCGGAGTTGAAGTCCTTGAAGTACATGACTTCCTTGTCACCGTTGGCGTAAGTGACTTCCAGGAACCGGTTGTCGTCGATCTCGGCGTACATCCGGTCGACGACCTTTTCGATCATCGCCTCGATGCATGCCGTACGGTCACCGTCGAACTCGGTGAGGTCGTCGGCGTGCACCGGCAGCAGCTCGGTCAGGTACTTCGAGAAGATGTCTTGTGCCGCTTCGGCGTCGGGCCGCTCGATCTTGATCTTCACGTCGAGACGCCCGGGCCGCAGGATCGCGGGATCGATCATGTCCTCGCGGTTGGAGGCACCAATCACGATGACGTTCTCGAGCCCTTCCACCCCGTCGATCTCGCTGAGCAGCTGCGGAACCACGGTCGTCTCGACATCTGAGGAGACCCCGGTGCCGCGGGTGCGGAAGATCGAGTCCATCTCGTCGAAGAACACGATCACCGGCGTTCCCTCCGACGCCTTCTCGCGGGCCCGCTGGAAGATCAGCCGGATGTGACGTTCGGTCTCGCCGACGAACTTGTTCAGCAGCTCGGGGCCTTTGATGTTCAAGAAGTACGACTTGGCCTCGCGCGCGTCGTCGCCGCGCACCTCGGCCATCTTCTTGGCCAGCGAGTTGGCCACCGCCTTGGCGATCAAGGTCTTACCGCAGCCGGGCGGGCCGTACAGCAGCACACCCTTGGGCGGCCGCAACGAGTACTCCTTGTACAGCTCCTTGTGCAGGAACGGCAGCTCCACCGCGTCGCGGATCTGCTCGATCTGGCGAGTCAGGCCGCCGATGTCCTGGTAGCTGACATCGGGCACCTCTTCCAGCACCAGGTCTTCGACCTCGGCCTTTGGAATCCGCTCGAAGGCGTACCCGGCTTTGGTGTCGACCAGCAGCGAGTCGCCAGGGCGCAGCTTGCGCGGCCTGGTGTCGTCGTTGGCATCGTCGGGGATGGAATCCGGCAGATCCTCGGCCACCAGCGGCTCAGCGAGCCAAACGATGCGTTCCTCGTCGGCGTGGCCGACGACCAGTGCCCGGTGACCGTCGGCCAGGACCTCACGCAAAGTGGATATCTCGCCAACCGATTCGAACCTGCCGGCTTCGACGACGGTCAGGGCTTCGTTGAGCCGGACCGTTTGCCCCTTGCGCAGGGATGGGACGTCGATGTTCGGCGAGCATGTTAGCCGCATCTTGCGACCCGACGTGAACACGTCGACAGTTTCGTCCTCGTGCGCGAACAGCAGAACGCCGTAGCCGCTGGGCGGCTGCCCGAGCCGGTCGACTTCCTCGCGCAGCGCCAACAGTTGCTGCCGGGCTTCTTTGAGAGTTTCCATTAATTTCGAATTGCGGGCCGCAAGCGAGTCGATTCGCGCTTCGAGCTGGTGCACATCGCGCGCTGAGCGAGCGCTCCCGTGCGCCCCAGCCGCAAGCTCGAGTTGTTCGCGCAGCACCGATGCCTCACGCCGTAGTTCTTCCAATTCGGCCGCATCGTCGCTGGACAGGCGTGTTTCACGACCGGTACCGAATGCTTCAGAACGCTCTGAGTCAGCCATGTTGCGCTCCTTTCCCACACCAGGAATTGGTGCGGCGGATACTTCAACGCTACCGGCGATTGGCGCTTCATGTGCGGAACCAAATGCCGTCGAAAAGTTAAGATCGTGATCACGCTGCTAACGTCGCTTTGAGTCGAGCCGATCGAAAGGGCAGGCGTGACCGGAAAATGCCTCGCCACGGGCGTCACCATCGCTAGTCCGGCTGTAGCCGGTGCGACTTCGATTCCGTCTGATGTGACTTCGACTGCATTTGCCGCCCGGACCGCGCCGCCTGTCGTTTTCCGCGCACGAAAAGGCGGCGTGGGCGATTAGCTGGATGCGCCGACTCGCCGTAGCGTTGAGTACCGCCGCTCTGGCAGCACTCGGGCTCTCGGGATGTTCGACGACCGAGCCGAAGACTTCGCCTGCCTCATCAACACTGCCTGCCGCGTCAAGTCCAGTCGCGGTTACCCCGACTGCTGCCCTGCCCCCACCCGAAGCCCTCACCGACGTGCTGAACCGACTCGCCGACCCGAACGTCCCCGGCGTCAACAAGCTGAACCTCGTCGAAGGCACTACACCGGAAAGCGCTGCCACCCTGGACAAGTTCACCAACGCGTTGCGGGACAACGGTTACCTGCCGATGACCTTCGCGGCGAACGACATCGCATGGTCGGACAAGAACCCATCAGACGTGGCGGCCACCGTCAGCGTTAACACCGCCGGCGCGAATAACGGCGCGTTCACGTTCCCGATGGAGTTCGCGCCCTACCAAGGGGGCTGGCAGTTGTCCCGGCGAACCGCGGAAATGTTGTTGGCCCTGGGCAACTCCGCGGAGCCGACTCCGCCTCCTTCAAGTCCACCTCCAAGCCCGGCTCCGCCCCCGCCACCAGCGCCTGAACAGGCCCCGCCTCCGGCCCCGGCACCAGCCCCGACAACAACTCCTTCCGGCTGACCTGCGGGATGTGGATTGGCTGGCTCGAGTTCGACATATTGCTTGGCGACGTGCAATCACTCAAACAGAAGCGATCGGTGATCCGCCCGGTAGTCGCTGAGCTGCAGCGCAAGTTCAGCGTGTCGGCCGCCGAGACAGGTTCCCGGGATCTGTACCGGCGAGCCGGCATCGGTGTGGCCCTGGTGTCCGGGGACCGTAGCCATGTCGTCGATGTCCTGGATGCGGCCGAACGCCTGGTGGCCGCACACCCCGAGTTCGAGCTGCTGTCCGCGCGGCGAGGCCTGCACCGCAGCGACGACTGACCGCCAGTCATCTAGCCGTCGCGCCCCTCGCGCTTGCGACCCAACGGCGCCGGGGCGACCGCGCCGGGCGCGAGCCGGCGGGCCGCCACCAGGAACGCGGTATGCCCACGCATCGAATGCTGCGGACGAACGGCCAGGCCGACGACGTTCCAGCCCCGCTGCAGCGTCTCCCATGCCCGCGGTTCGGTCCAGCATTGCTGAGCCCGCAGCGCCTCCACCGCCTTCGACAGCTGGGTAACGGTGGCCACGTAAATGATCAGCACACCGCCGGCGATCACCAGCCGCGATACCGCGTCCAGCACCTCCCATGGCGCGAGCATGTCCAGCACAGCCCGGTCGAACGAACCGTCGGGCAGGTCGGAGTCGGCGAGATCGGTCACGATCAATTGCCAGTTGGCCGGCAGCCGGCCGTAAAAAACCCCGACATTGCGACGGGCATGTTCGGCATGGTCTGCGCGATGCTCGTAGGAGGTCACTTGCCCTTCCGCTCCGACCGCACGCAACAACGAGCAGGTCAGCGCTCCGGATCCGGCTCCGGCCTCCAGCACACGAGCGCCCGGAAAGATATCGCCCTCGTGCACGATCTGAGCGGCGTCCTTCGGGTAAATCACCTGCGGTCCACGCGGCATCGACATCACGTAGTCGACCAGCAGCGGGCGCAGCACCAAGAAGAGAGCGCCGTTGCTGGATTTGACCACGCTGCCCTGTTCCAGACCGATGAGCGCATCATGTGCGATCGCGCCGCGATGAGTGTGGAACTCGCTGCCAGGTGTGAGCGTCATCGTGTAGTGGCGGCCCTTCGCGTCGGTGAGCTGGACGCGTTCACCAGCGACGAACGGGCCGGTTGCGGACACGCCGTCCAGCGTGCCAGCCGACTCGCCGGAACTGGTGCTCGGGGTTGTCGGCAACCAGTCATAGGCTGCGGACATGGCCCTGGGCACGAGTGAGGCGCCGGATAGACCCAAGTACCGGCCTGCGCTGTCACCGTCGCGCGCGGCGGACTTCAAGCAGTGCCCGCTGCTGTACCGATTCCGGGCTATCGATCACTTGCCCGAGCCATCGTCGAGGGCACAGCTGCGGGGGTCGGTGGTGCACGCCGCGCTGGAGCAGCTCTACGGGTTGCCTGCGCTGCAGCGCGACCCAGACACGGCGCGATCGCTGGTGGAGCCCGCATGGGACCAGGTGATCGCCGCCGAGCCCGGCTTGGCCGACGACCTGGAGCCCGATCAGCGCACCCAACTGCTGGAGGAGGCCCGCGCCTTGCTCTCGGGCTACTACCGACTCGAAGACCCGACCCGATTCGACCCGCAAGGCTGCGAGCAGCGCGTGGAGGTCGAACTCGCCGACGGGACGCTGTTGCGTGGCTATATCGACCGGATCGACGTCGCCGCTACCGGCGAGCTGCGGGTGGTCGACTACAAGACCGGCAAGGCGCCGCCGGCAGCGCGAGCACCGGCCGAGTTCAAGGCGATGTTTCAAATGAAGTTCTACGCGGTGGCGCTGCTTCGTTCGCGCGGCGTGTTGCCCGCCCGGCTGCGGCTCATCTACCTGGCCGACGGACAGGTGCTGGACTATTCACCGGACCGTGACGAGCTGCTGCGCTTCGAGAAAACGCTTATCGCCATCTGGCGTGCCATCCAATCCGCAGGTGAAACAGGCGATTTCCGTCCCAGCCCGTCGCGGTTGTGCCAGTGGTGCCCTCATCAGGCACACTGTCCGGCTTTCGGCGGGACGCCGCCGCCCTACCCTGGGTGGCCGAATCACACACCAGCGGAGCCTGTTTCGCACCCGAGCGAGCCAGCTGCCTGACTAACTTCGGACTAAGTCGGATTCGCCAGTGTAACGCTATGGCGAATCTGGTCACGATATGTCGCCACGACGTTACGCCCGCCGAGCATCAGAAGTCAGCGGCGACATCTCCTGCAACATCGTGGGAATGAGCTCGCAGACGGTGGGATGGATGTGCATCGTCCGCGACAGCGTGGTGTATGGGGCTTTGGCGGACATGATATCCAGAATGCAGTGAATGGCCTCGTCGCCGCCCACTCCAAAGACGGCCGCTCCCAGAATTTCGTCGGTATCGGCGTCGACCACCACTTTCATAAAGCCTTGCGTCTCACCCTTTTCCACCGCTCTGCCAACCCTGGTCATTGGCCGCTTGCCGACCAACGCCTTGCGTCCCGACGCGCGGACCTGGTCGACCGTCATCCCGGCACGCCCCAGCGGCGGGTCAATGTAGAGCGCATAGGTGGTTATGCGATCGCTCACCCTGCGCGGGTCGTCGTCGAGCAGATTGGCGGCAACGATCTCGAAGTCGTTGTACGAGGTGTGGGTGAACGCGCCCTTGCCGTTGCAATCGCCCATCGCCCAAATGTGATCGACGTTCGTCTTCAGCTGGTTGTCGACCACGATGTAGCCGCGGGCGTCGGTCCGCACACCGGCCGCGTCTAGATCCAGGTCGTCGGTGTTGGGTCGCCGCCCCACCGCCAGCAGCAGATGACTCCCCTGGATCGGGGCGGCACCTGCGCGCGGCGTGAGCTCGAAGCCTCCAGAACTACTGTCGCGCTTGCTGATCCGGACGTCGTCGGCACCGACGACGATATCAATCCCTTCGGCCTCGAGGATCTCCTTGATGGTGGCCGAGACATCCTCGTCTTCGCGGGACGCCAGCCGCAGGCCCCTCTCCACCACCGTCACCCGGGCCCCGAAACGACGGTACATCTGCGCGAACTCCAGTGCGATGTAGCTGCCGCCGACGATGACCAGGTGAGATGGCAGCGTGTCGAGTTCGAGGATCGAGACGTTGGTGAGGAACTCGACATCGGAGAGTCCCGGGATATCCGGCACCACCGCACGGCCTCCGACGTTGAGGAAGATCCGGTCGGCATGCAGGACGTGCTGGCCGACACGCAGCGTGTGTGGATCCTCGAAACGGGCGTGCCCGCGATAGACGGTGCAGCCGTCCATCCCGTCTAACCAATCCTCGACACCCTTGCGGTCATCGAGCATGATCTTGTCTTTGCGTGCTTTGACTTTCGCCATGTCCACGCTGACCGGTCCGGTCCCGATTCCGTATTCCGCGGTGCGACGGGCCAGCTGCGCGGCGTACGCGCTGGCCACCAGGGTCTTGGTCGGAATACAGCCCGTGTTGACACAAGTGCCGCCGAACAGTTTGCGTTCGACTATCGCGACGCGCTGCCCGGCAGCGGTCAGCCGGCCCGCGAGCGGCGGGCCAGCCTGACCGGCACCAATAATGATCGCATCGAAACGATCTGTCACAGATTAGCCAACGCGGCCACAATCGCGAACCCGCCGAAGATAGCGACCGCATCCTCTAACAGCGCGATCGGTAGGTCGTTGCCGCCACTGGCAGCCACCAGCCGCTTGCGCGCCTGATAGCCGCCCAGGGTGCCGAGCACGGCGCCGACAACACCGGCGCCGAGTCCACCCCACTTGTAGCCCCACACAGTACCGAGGACCGCGCCCGCAAAGGCGCCCGCGAGGATCCGGGCACCGAACACCGGCGGCACGGTGCGGGCCGGTGTCTTGGGAAGTTTGTCCATGACCAGTTCGCCCACGGCAAGAAGGGACAGGATGACGACAGTAATGACATTGCCCAGCCAGGATGCCCACGTTCCTTGCAAATTGATCCATGTGAGGAAGGCAGCCCAGGCGACTACAGCGGGAGCCGTAAAGGACCGCAACCCGGCGACTACACCAATCAACAGAGCCAGAAGAAGAACTAGGAAATGTGTCACGGAGATCCTCCTGAGAAGATGAACAGCCCGGCGACGATAAGGGGGATGGCCCGTGGCGCTGCCCGGGCCATCCCCCTAGGCGGACGCTAACACAGCAGCGACCGCTACACAGGCCCGGTCGTGAAGAATCGGTAGAAACTTCAGAATCGGCAGAACCTGATGTCGGAGCCCAAGATCGCTTTGGCGCCGATGGCGGCGAGCTCGTCCATGATCTCGTTGACGCCCCGGCGAGGCACCAGTGCCCGGATTGCAACCCAATCCGGGTCGGCGAGCGGGGCGATGGTCGGCGACTCCAGTCCGGGCGTGATCGATGTGGCTTTGTCCAGTGCCGAACGCGGGCAGTCATAATCCAGCATCAGATACTGCTGGCCGAACACCACACCTTGCACCCGGGCCGCCAGTTGATCGCGTGCCGCCTTGGCTTCGCTCTGATCGTGGCTGTCCTGATCGGTGCGCTCGATCAGGACAGCCTCCGAATCACACAGCGGCTCGCCGAAGGCTACGAGATCATGCAGGCTCAGGGTGCGACCAGACCCCACCACGTCGGCAATCGCGTCGGCTACTCCGAGCTGCACGGAGATTTCGACGGCGCCGTCGAGTCTGATGACGATGGCTTCAATGCCCCTGTCGGCCAGATCTTTTCGGACCAGGTTCGGGTAGGCGGTGGCAATCCTTTTTCCGGCCAGGTCGGCCGTCGTCCAGTCACGCCCGGCGGGGCCCGCGTAACGGAAGCTGGACGAGCCGAAGCCCAGCGCCAGACGTTCGCGTACCGGCGCATCGGAGTCGCACACCAGGTCTCGTCCGGTGATGCCGAAGTCGAGCTCTCCCGAACCGACATAGATGGCAATGTCTTTGGGCCGCAAAAAGAAGAACTCGACATGGTTTACCGGGTCGACGACAGTAAGGTCTTTGGGATCGGTGCGGCGCCGGTAGCCGGCCTCCGCGAGGATTTCGGCGGCAGGCTCGCTCAGCGTGCCTTTGTTGGGAACTGCTACCCGCAACATGCTCACAGCTTCCGGTAGACGTCGTCGAGGGACAACCCGCGCGAAATCATCAGCACCTGCGTCCAGTACAGCAGTTGGCTGATCTCCGCGGCCAGTGCGTCGTTGGGTTCGTGTTCGGCAGCCAGCCATACCTCGCCGGCCTCTTCCAGGATCTTCTTCCCCAAAGCATGGATCCCGGCGTCGAGCGCGGCGACCGTGGCGCTGCCGGCCGGCCGGGTGCGGGCACGTTCGCCCAGTTCGGCGAACAGATCCTCGAAGGTCTTCACGGCCAGCGATTGTTTCACGTACCGCCGAGCAAAGTCACGGCGGTTAGCCCTGCGACGCCTTCTTCTCGATGCGCTCCGCGAAGCAGAGCGAACAGAAGCCGGGCAATCCGCCCCAGCCCGGGCGACCACGCGCGGTTTAGACGTTGAAGTACTTGGCCTCGGGGTGGTGCAGGACAAACGCGTCGGTCGACTGCTCGGGGTGTAGCTGCAACTCCTCAGACAGCGTCACGCCGACGCGTTCGGGCTCGAGCAGCTCCATCATCTTCGCCCGGTCCTCCAGGTTCGGGCAGGCCCCGTAGCCGAAGGCGAAGCGGGCACCGCGGTAACCCAGTTTGAAGTAGTCTTCGACGGCCTCGGGGTCTTCGGCCGACATGGCCCGGTCCCCAGAGAACTTGAGCTCCTCGCGAATCCGCCGGTGCCAGTATTCGGCCAGCGCCTCAGTGAGCTGCACGCCGATGCCGTGCACTTCGAGGTAATCGCGGTAGGAATCCGACGCGAACAGCTCGTTGGCGAAGTCGGCGATCGGCTGGCCCATCGTGACCAGCTGGAACGGCAGCACGTCAACCTCGCCCCGCTCGATCGCCAGATCCCGCGACCGGATGAAATCGGCGATGCACAGGAACCGGCCGCGGTGCTGGCGCGGGAAGGCGAAGCGGAACCGCACGTCGGCATCGGGTTCAGGCTCGGTGAGCACGACGACGTCGTCGCCCTCGGACACCGCCGGGAAGTAGCCGTACACCACCGCGGCGTGTGCCAGGATGCCGTCAGTGGACAACCGGTCCAGCCAGTAACGCAGCCGCGGCCGGCCCTCGGTCTCGACGAGGTCTTCGTATGACGGCCCCTCACCGCCGCGCTGGCCACGCAATCCCCACTGGCCCAAGAACAGTGCGCGCTCATCCAGCAGGCCGGTGTAGTCGGCTACCGCCAGGCCCTTGACAATCCGCGACCCCCAGAACGGCGGAACCGGGACCTCGACATCGGCGGCGACATCGGACCGTTCGGGCACCTCGACCGGCTCCTCAGCCGCCTTACGCTGCGCCGCAATGCGCTTGGACCGCTCATGGCGGGCCTTGCGCTCGGCTTCCTTCTTGAGGGCTGCTTGCGCCTCCAAGGCCTCCGGGCTCCCCGGCTCCACGGCCTCGCCCCGCTTGGCGCTCATGATGGTGTCCATCAACTTCAGACCCTCGAAAGCGTCTCGCGCGTAATGCACTTCGCCCTCATAGACCTCAGCGAGGTCGTTTTCCACGTAGCTTCGGGTCAACGCCGCACCGCCGAGCAGGACCGGGAACTTCTCGGCGACTCCGCGGGTGTTCATCTCCTCGAGGTTTTCCTTCATCACCACGGTCGATTTCACCAGCAGTCCCGACATCCCGACCACGTCGGCGCTCTTGTCTTCGGCAACTTCGAGAATGTTGGCAATCGGCTGCTTGATGCCGATGTTGACCACTTCGTAGCCGTTGTTGCTCAGGATGATGTCGACGAGATTCTTGCCGATGTCGTGCACATCGCCCTTGACGGTGGCCAGCACGATCCGTCCCTTGCCCGAGTCATCGTCGGACTTGTCCATGTGCGGCTCCAGATAGGCGACAGCGACTTTCATCACCTCGGCCGACTGCAACACGAACGGCAGCTGCATCTGACCGGAACCGAACAGCTCACCGACCGTCTTCATGCCGGCCAGCAGGTTCTCGTTGATGATCGCCAGCGGCGGCTTCTGGGTCATCGCCTCGTCGAGGTCGGCCTCCAAGCCGTTGCGCTCGCCGTCGACGATGCGCCGCGCCAGCCGGTCGAACAGTGGTAGCTTAGCCAGCTCGGCCGCGCGGGATTCCTTCGAGGACGCCGCCGACACACCTTCGAACAGCCGCATCAGCTCCTGCAGCGGGTCATACTCGTCGCGACGGCGGTCATACACCAGGTCCAGTGCGACGTCGCGTTGCTCTTCCGGAATCCGGTTCATCGGCATGATCTTCGACGCGTGCACGATCGCTGAATCCAACCCGGCTTCCTGACATTCGTGCAGAAACACCGAGTTGAGCACCTGGCGCGCGGCGGGATTGAGGCCGAACGAGATGTTGGACAACCCGAGCGTGGTCTGCACGTCCGGATGGCGCCTCTTCAGCTCACGGATGGCCTTGATGGTCTCGATGCCGTCTTTGCGGGACTCCTCCTGACCGGTGGCGACGGTGAAGGTCAAAGTGTCGATGAGGATCGAGGATTCGTCGACTCCCCAGTTGCCGGTGATGTCGTTGATCAGCCGCTCGGCGATCTCGACCTTCTTCTCGGCGGTACGGGCCTGGCCCTCTTCGTCGATGGTCAGCGCGACCACCGCGGCGCCGTGTTCGGCGACCAACTCCATGGTCTTGGCGAAGCGCGACTCGGGACCGTCGCCGTCCTCATAGTTGACCGAGTTGATGGTGCAGCGTCCACCCAGGTGCTCCAAACCTGCTCGCAGCACGGGGGCTTCGGTGGAGTCCAGCATGATCGGCAAGGTCGACGCCGTCGCCAGCCGGCTGGCCAGCGCTGTCATGTCGGCTACCCCGTCGCGGCCCACGTAGTCGATGCACAGATCCAGCAGATGCGCGCCGTCGCGGGTCTGATCCTTGGCGATGTCCAGGCACTTCTGGTAGTCCTCGGCGATCATCGCATCACGAAACGCCTTGGAGCCATTGGCATTCGTCCGCTCCCCGATCACCAGGACCGAGGCGTCCTGCGCGAACGGGATAGCGGTGTACAACGACGAAACCGCGGGCTCGTAGGTCAGGTGACGCTCGCCGCGTTGTGCGGTCCCGCCGTTGAACTCGGCTACCGCGGCGGCAACCTTGCGGATGTGTTCCGGGGTGGTGCCGCAACAGCCGCCGACCAGCGAGAGCCCGAACTCGGCGATGAAACCGGACAGCGCCTCGGCCAATTCGTCAGGCTGCAACGGATACTCGGCGCCATTGGCACCCAGCACCGGCAGCCCGGCATTCGGCATCACGGACACCGGGATGCGGGCATGCCTGGACAGGTGGCGCAGGTGCTCGCTCATTTCGGCGGGACCCGTCGCACAGTTCAAACCGATCATGTCGACGCCGAGCGGCTCGACGGCGGTCAACGCCGCGCCGATCTCGCTGCCCAGCAGCATCGTGCCGGTGGTCTCCACGGTGACGTGGGCGAACACCGGAATGTGCCGGCCGGCCTGCGTCATCGCCCGTCGCGATCCCAACACCGCGGCCTTCAGCTGCAGCAGGTCCTGGCAGGTTTCCACCAGGATGGCGTCAGCGCCGGCATCGAGCATCCCGAGTGCAGCCTCGGCGTAAGCGTCGCGGATCACGGGGTACTCGGTGTGGCCCAGGGTCGGCAGCTTGGTGCCAGGCCCCATCGATCCCAACACGTAGCGCTTGCGGTCGGGGGTGGTCAGTTCGTCGGCGACCCGGCGCGCGACCGCGGTGCCCTTTGCCGACAGGTCCCTGATCTTGTCGGCGATGTCGTAGTCGCCCAGGTTGGACAGGTTGCAGCCGAAGGTGTTGGTCTCCACGGCGTCGGCGCCCGCCTCGAAGTAGGCACGGTGGATGGTCTCCAGCACGTCGGGACGCGTCTCATTGAGAATCTCGTTGCAGCCTTCCAGGCCGCGGAAGTCGTCGAGGGTGAGGTCCGCAGCCTGCAACTGCGTGCCCATTGCGCCGTCGCCGACCACCACACGCTGCGCCAAAGTGTCCAGGATATCGGTGTCGTAGCGGTGTTCGTCAGCGGCAGTCACCCCACAAGGATAGTCGTTCTATGCAAACGCGTCGGTGCCCGACAGCTCTCGGGCAGGCGCTTGGGCCGACCTTGCAAGAAGGTCTGCGGCCGTTTGCGGCCATCTGCACAGACACGTCGGCCCAGGCCGTAACCTGATTCTGTGACCCCGCCGGATGGCAGCGCCGCGCTGCCCGAATTGCACAACACAATTGTCGTGGCGGCGTTTGAGGGCTGGAACGATGCCGGCGACGCGGCCAGCGATGCGCTGGAGCACCTGGATGCCATCTGGGAAGCCGATCCGATCATTGAGATCGACGACGAGGCGTATTACGACTACCAGGTAAATCGTCCGGTTATCCGCCAAGTCGACGGCGTCACCCGCGAGCTGGTGTGGCCGGCGATGCGAATATCACACTGCCGCCCGCCAGGCAGCGAGCGTGACGTCGTGTTGATGCACGGGGTGGAGCCGAATATGCGCTGGCGCACATTCTGCGCAGAGTTGCTGGCCATTGCCGACAAGCTCAACGTCGACACTGTCGTGATCCTGGGGGCACTGCTGGCCGACACACCACACACCCGACCGGTGCCAGTTTCGGGTGCGGCCTACTCCCCCGAATCGGCAAGCCTCTTCGGCCTGGAAGAGACTCGCTACGAGGGCCCAACCGGAATCGCCGGGGTATTCCAAGACGCCTGCGTGGCCGCCGGGATCCCGGCGGTGACGTTCTGGGCGGCAGTCCCGCACTACGTGTCACACCCGCCGAACCCGAAGGCGACAGTAGCGCTGCTACGCCGCGTCGAAGACGTGCTCGACATCGAGGTCCCACTGGCTGACCTGCCAGCTCAAGCCGAGGAGTGGGAACAGGCGATCACCGAGATTACCGCCGAGGACGAGGAACTGGCCGAATACGTGGTGTCGCTGGAACAGCGTGGCGACGCCGAAGTCGATGTGAATGAGGCCCTGGGCAAGATCGACGGCGATGCGCTGGCCGCTGAGTTCGAACGTTACCTGCGCCGTCGCCGCCCCGGTTTTGGGCGCTGAGTCGCCGGCACGTTCTGCACGACGCCGGGCTCTTAGCGCTTTTCTAACGATTGGGTGTAGGCGCTGGTGGAGCGACCGAGCGCGACGACTTCGGCGTCCATTTGGGGCATCAGCTCAGCAGCAGTTTTACGGACGGTAAGTTCGCCGATCGGGGTGGACATCACCGGCTTCACCCAGCGGAACAGGCCCACCCAGCGCGGGCAGTAAACGCGGCCCTTGCGGCCCTCGATTCCTTTGACGAACGCTGACGCGCACTTGTCCACCGAGGTGGTCGTATTCAACGGCCAAGGCAAAGCCGCGAGCAGTCTGTCGAACGCGGGCAGGTCGGCCTTGGTGTCGCGAACCATCGCGGTGTTGATCCACGACATGTGTGCTGAGCCGACGCTGACACCGAGGTGGCCGACCTCGAGTCGCAGCGCGTGGGCGAGATGCTCGTTGCCGGCTTTCGACATGTCGTACGGCGCCATCCCCGGAGCCGCCGCGAAAGCCGCCAGCGACGACACGATCAGCACATAACCGCGGCGGTCGATCACCGCCGGCAAGGTGGCGCGCACCGTGTGAAAAACACCGAGCAGGTTGACGTCCAATACCCGCTTGGCCACCTCCGGGTCCACCTGCAAGACCGATCCATAGCTGGCGATGCCTGCGTTGGCCACGACAACATCAATGCCGCCGAAACGTTCGACGGCCTGGGTGGCCGCGGCCTGCATGGCGGCCAAGTCGCGCACGTCAGCGACCGCGGTCAGTACTCGCTCGTCACCGCCGAGTTCAGCGGCGAGCGTAGTCAGCGCGCCTTTGTCGAGATCGGTCAGCACGAGTTTGGCCCCCTTACTGCGTAGCCGATGGGCGACCTCAGCCCCGATTCCCCCGGCACCACCTGTGATGAAGACGACTTTGCCCTGTAGCGATGTCATGGCCGTCAAAGTACCTTGCGGGTACCGCCGAGCTGATTACAGGTCCACCCCGAGTAGCGCATCGATGGCAGTTGCCATCAACCTCGGCGTGCCCGCGTCGTGGCCGCCGTACTCCAGCGCATCGGTAGCCCAACCATCAAGTGCTGCAATCGCTTTGGGGGTATCAAGGTCATCGGCCAGGTACTGGCGCACTCGGGCGATGGCGTCGGAGGCATCTGGGCCGGCGGGCAGGGCAGTCGCGGCGCGCCAGCGATGCAGCCGAGCGATCGCCTCGTCGAGCACCTGCTGGCTCCACGAGCGGTCCGCGCGGTAATGCCCGGCCAGCAGGCCCAGCCGGATGGCCGCCGGCTCGACACCCTGAGCCCGCAGCGCCGAAACCAGCACCAGGTTGCCGCGGCTCTTGGACATCTTGTGGCCGTCCCAGCCGATCATCCCGGCGTGCACGTAGTGCCGGGCGAATCGCCTTTCGCCTCTTACACATTCGGCGTGCGCAGCGGTGAATTCGTGATGCGGGAAGATCAGGTCGCTGCCCCCGCCCTGAATGTCAAGGCCGCTGCCGAGGCGGCTGAGCGCGATCGCCGCGCACTCCACGTGCCAGCCCGGCCGGCCAGCGCCAAACGGTGACGGCCAGCTGGGCTCGCCGGGCCGCACCGCCCGCCAGAGTAAGGCATCGAGCTCGTCAGTCTTGCCGGGCCGGTCCGGGTCGCCGCCGCGCTCAGCAAACAGCCGCAGCATCGTCTCGCGGTCATAGCCGGACTCGTAACCGAACTGCGGCGTGGCATCGGCCCGGTAATAGACGTCCGGGTACTCATCGAATTCCGGGCCGACGACGTACGCTGCCCCGGAGGCCAGCATTTTCTCGATGAGTTCGACCATTTCGGGAATCGCTTCGGTCGCCCCGACATACTCGCCCGGCGGCAGTACCCGCAGCGCCGCCATGTCCTCGCGGAACAACGCGACCTCGCGTTCGCTGAGGTCACGCCAGTCGACGCCGTCGCGATTGGCACGCTCGAACAGGGGATCGTCGACGTCGGTGACGTTCTGTACGTAGTGCACCTCGTGACCGAGATCCAGCCAATGTCGATATATCAGGTCGAACGCCAGATAGGTCGCGGCGTGGCCCAGATGGGTGGCGTCGTAGGGGGTGATCCCGCAGACGTACATGGTCGCTTTCGAGGAGGCGCCAGCGGAAGAGCCGGTGCCGGCCGCGACCGGGCGCACCTGCCGGTCAGAGGTGTCGTACAGCCGGAGTTCAGGACCGCGTCCCGGCAACACCGGAACCTGCGCGGAAGGCCACGACTGCATAGCAACGACTCTAAGCCCGTCGGCCTAGCGCCAACCGTGGCGGATGGCTCCGAGCAGAATCTGCGCCAGATCGGCGCGACACATCACGAAGTCGGGCAGGTACGGGTCGTGCTGGTTGTAGCGCAGCGGCGAGCCGTCAAGTCGCGACGCGTGCATCCCGGCGGCCATCAGTACCCCTGCCGGCGCCGCCGAATCCCATTCCCACTGGCCCCCGGCGTGCACGTAGGCGTCGACGTCGCCGTCGATGACGGCCATGGCCTTAGCGCCCGCCGAGCCGATCGCCACGGGCTGGATGGCCAGCGTCTGCCGCATACGGTGCAGCACGGCCGGTGGCCGCGTGGCGCTGACGGCTATCCTTATCGTGTCGGGAATGCCTACGCGCGCGGCGCCGGCGGTGACGGTGTCACTGCGGTACACCGTGTTCCCACGGGCCGGCAATGACACTGCCGCGTCAGTGATTTCACGCCGGCCGTCGGTGGGACGCTGCCACAGCGCGATGTGTACCGCCCAGTCGTCGCGTCCGGGCGTGGAGAACTCGCGGGTGCCGTCCAGTGGGTCGACGATCCACACCCGATCGCACTTGAGCCGAACCAGATCGTCGTGAGCTTCCTCGCTGAGCACCGCGTCCGCCGGCCGCTCGGCCCGCAGCCGTCGCAGCAGCAGCGCGTTTGCCAGCGAGTCACCTGCGTCGCCGAGCGCCCATGGATGGCTGAAGCCGATCTCTTCGCGCACTTTCAGCAGCAACTCCCCCGCATCGGCAGCGAGATCGGCGGCCAGCGCGGCATCTGTCAGGTCTGACACGTCGTCCCTCGTTTCATCGGGGGCCGGGGTCACCGCTTCAGTATCGCCGACGACGACGATGGCTCTGCACCGCCGGCTCTAAAAGGCCGGCCAGGGTATCGGGCGATGCCGGTTCGGTCCAGGCATCACCGGATTGTCCAGCAACGCACACGCGCGCCTGCGCAGCGCCGCGATTTCTGCGTGGGTGATCAGTCCGGCCAGCACCTCGCCAAGCGCGCCGCTAAGAGCGTCGGCAAGCCCGGCAACGGCCTTCAGGGTCTTGTCGTCGACCGGCTTGCCTGCCCAGCCCCACAACACGGTGCGCAGCTTGTTCTCGACATGCAGGCACACGCCGTGGTCGACCCCGTAGATGCGGCCGTCGAGGTCGCGCAGGACGTGGCCGCCCTTGCGGTCGGCGTTGTTGATCAGCACGTCGAACACGGCCATCCGCCACAACCGAATGTCGTCGGCGTGCATCAGGATGACCTCGTCGCCCGCGTAGTCGTAGGCCCGCAGCACCGGCAGATAACCCGGCTGAAGCTTGTCGGCGGGAAACAGGTCAACCAAGTCATGGCCCGGCTTAGGATCCGAGTCCACCGCGTCACCGGGCTGCTGCACCCACAGCTGCAGCATGCCCGGACCTGCCGGCCCGTGACGAATGATCGTGTAGGGCACAATATTCCAACCCAAGTGCGTCGACACCAGGTACGCGCCGAGTTCGCGTCCGGCCAGGGTCCCATCGGGGAAGTCCCACAGCGGCTGCTCACCGGAAACTGGCTTGTACACGCAGTGCACGCTGCGCTCGCCCAGCGTCGACTCGCACAAAAAGGTGGCGTTACTGGCTGAGCGGATGCGTCCGATGACCGTCAGCTCGCCGTCCCGCAACACCTCACGGTCGTCATTCCTCGGGGTCATCGTCTGGCCCGAGCAGCACGCCACGCTTATAGCCATTGGTGCGCGCACAGATGTGGCCCTCAGGGTCCAACGGTTCCTCGCAGAGCGGGCACGGCGGACGTCCCCCCGAGATGACGCGGTTGGAGCGGGTGGCGAACTGCCGTGCCGACTCCGGCGTCAAGAACACACGCACCGCGTCGGGACCCTCCTCGGTGTCGTCGAGCACAACCGAGGCGTCGAATTCGGCGTCGGTAACTGCCAGTAATTCGACCACCACGGTTTGAGCCTCCGAGTCCCAGCCCAGGCCCATGGTCCCGACCCGAAATTCTGCGTCGACGGGCATGACCAACGGGCTCAGGTCGTCGATCTCAGCGGGTTCTGGGGGCACCGGTGTGCCAAACCTGCGATTCACCTCGACCAGCAACGCACCGATGCGCTCTGCCAGCACTGCAACCTGCTGCTTTTCCAGTATCACCGACACCACGCGGGTGTCGTGCACCGCTTGTATGTAGAAGGTGCGGTTTCCGGGCTGCCCAACGGTCCCGGCCACGAAGCGGTCGGGCGTGCGGAAGACATGAATTTCGCGGGCCATGGCATCTCCCAAAATACCGTGCGGTCGCCATCGCCGTGCGATTCGCTTGTCCAGAGGCGCCGCACTTCAGTGGACGAAATCGGAATTAGTCGGTGGAGCCGCCGACCACCGCGTCCCCGGACGGCACCATCCCCCCATGGTCTTTCTGCGGCCCCTCCGGTCGGTCACCCTGGGAGTCGGCATTGGGTTCGCTCTTGGGCGGGGGCGCGGCCTGCAACGCGCCTGACAGCCGCGCACCGGTGTGGTTGACGTGCAACACGAATGGCCGTAGCTGGGTGTAACGGATGACACTCACCGACGCCGGGTCAGCGTTGACGCGCTGGAAGCTATCCAGATGCATGCCGTATGCGTCGGCGATCACCGCCTTGATGACGTCACCGTGAGTACAGGCCACCCACAGCGCGTCACCGCCGTGCCCGTCAGCGAGCCGCCGGTCGTGTTCGCGCACGGCGGAAACCGCGCGTGCTTGGACCTGCGCCAAACCCTCACCACCGGGAAACACCGCCGCACTGGGATGAGCCTGGACCACCCGCCACAACGGCTCGCCCACCAAGTCACCGAGTTTGCGGCCCGTCCATTCCCCGTAGTCCACTTCGGTCAGCCGATCTTCGATGAGCGGTTCAAGGCACAACGCTTGGGCAAGCGGTTCGACGGTGCGCCGGCAGCGCAGCAACGGCGAACACACCACCGCCCGGATCGGCAGCTCGCCGATCCGATCGATCAGGCCCACAGCCTGCTCGCGGCCCCTGTCGTCGAGGTCGACGCCCTCGGAACGGCCAGCCAAGACGCCCGCGGTGTTCGAGGTGGACCGGCCGTGCCGTAGCAAGATGACGGTCATGTCGCGGCCACCGCCCCGTTGCCCAGCAGGATCAGCACGACGACGACCGTACCCGGTGCAGGCAGCCGCTGGCGGATGTGACGCTATGCCCGCATTCGGTCGCCGAGCTAACGCGAGACCGGCGCTGCGCTCGCGACCGAATCACGCACCGCCGCGGTCAGGCTGCGCTCGTCGGTGAGGTCGATGTCGAACAGGCTGCGGACCGACCTCGCGACCACATCCTCAGCCTGAGGAACTGGCCCAGTCAGGCGCGGCCGGTAAACCTCGACGACGAGTGACCGGTGCTCAATGTGGAACGAAAAACTGCGTCCGTCACCGACTTGTCCATACCCGCTTGCGAAAATTCCTGTCGACATGTCTTCGACAGCAAACCCGTTGTCTGCGATATGCCGGTCAGCGGTGACGGTCATATCGCGACCATACCTCGCCGATAAGCTTCGATGTGAGCAACATGGCCCTATTGGGCGCGAAACCGTTCCTTAGAATTTGAATGTCATGTTCAGCAGTCGAAGGGAAATCGTTGCTGCTGTGCCGTAGTAGTGATAAACGACCAGTTCAACGCAGTTTTTGTGGCGCGCTGATTTTGCTGGCGTTGATGACTGGTTGCTCGTCAGATCCGCTCGATACTGCCCCGTCAACGATCGAGCCGGCACACGCGGCCGAGTCGCCGCCGGTATCGCAGAACCCCGCCGGTGCGGTGCGACCGCTGGGCGGGCACCCGCTGGCAGCGGTCTTCGACAGCAGCACTCACCAGTTGGCAGTCCTGACCCCGGGCACCGACCCCACCTCGGCGGCCAGCATCGCGGTTTTCGGTGCTCCCCAGGTCGCGCCGCGCGTCATCATGCTGCCGGGACCCGCGACCGCGTTGACCGGCGACGACGGCGGCACCGCCTACCTGGCCACGCGCGGAGGCTACGTCACGGTCGATCTGGGCACCGCCCACACGGCACGGGTCAACATCGCCGAAGCCCAGCAGACCGAATTCACCGCGATCGCGCGCCGCGCCGACGGCAGGCTGGTCCTGGGCAGCGCCGACGGCGCCGTCTACACCCTTGCCTCCCAGACCCCGAGCAGTGTCGGCACCGCCACTGTGGGCAACCGAAACAAGATCTTTGCGCGTGTTGATTCCCTTGTGACACAGGGTAATACGACAGTTGTTCTGGATCGGGGGCAGACGTCGGTGACGACGATCGGGGCCGATGGCCGAGCCGAGCAGGCGCTGCGGGCGGGCGAGGGCGCCACCAACCTGGCCGCCGATCCGCTGGGCCGGGTCCTGGTCGCCGACACACGCGGCGGCCAACTGCTGGTGTACGGCGTCAGCCCGCTGATCCTGCGCCAGGCCTACCCGGTGCGGCAGGCGCCCTACGGCCTGGCCGGGTCCCGCGGATTGGCCTGGGTATCCCAAACCGAATCGAACATTGTCATTGGTTACGATCTGACAACCGGAATTCCCGTCGAAAAGGTGCGTTACCCAACCGTGCAGCAACCGAACTCGCTGGCCTTTGACGAAGCGTCGGACACCTTGTACGTGGTGTCGGCGGCGGGTGCGGGAGTCCAGGTCATCGAGCATGCGGCGGGCACCCGGTGAGCGTCGGGCCCGCGCCGCGGCGGAGTCGGTTGCCCGCGGGCTGGGACACGGAAATGTCGGACGAATACGAGTGGGTGCCGTTGCGCCTGCCCCCGGACGTGACCCGGCTCAGCGCCTCCACCCGGCTGTCGATTGAAGCCGAATATCGCGGTTGGGAGCTGACGCGGGTACGGCTCTATACCGACGGAAGCCGACGAATATTGTTGCGCCGCAAGAAGTCTCGTCTGAGTAGCCGGCGCCCCGACCAACCGGAACTGTGACGGTGAGCCACCCGCGCGATCATCGGGTGTACGGCCTGGTGCGCAGGCTGCTGTTTTTAGTTCCGCCCGAGCGCATCCACACGCTGGTTTTCGCCGCGCTGCGCGGCCTCACGGCCGTCGTGCCAGTGCGCCGGTTGCTGCACCGGCTTGGCCGCCCCGATCCGGTGCTGGCCAGCACGGTGTTCGGGGTGCGTTTTCCCGGACCGCTCGGGCTGGCCGCCGGATTCGACAAGGACGGCATGGGACTGCGCACCTGGGGTGCATTGGGCTTCGGGTACGCCGAGGTCGGAACCGTCACCGCCCATCCGCAGCCCGGCAACCCGGCGCCACGCATGTTCCGGCTACCCGCCGACCGCGCCCTGCTGAACCGGATGGGGTTCAACAACCGTGGCGCCGGGGCACTGGCAGTCCGGCTCGCGCGGCACCGCCCTGAGGTACCGATCGGGGTGAACATCGGCAAGACAAAGACAACCCCGGTCGCAGACGCCGTCGATGACTACCGGGCAAGCGCCAGGCTGGTCGGCCCGCTGGCCTCCTATCTGGTGGTCAATGTCAGCTCGCCGAACACGCCAGGTCTGCGCGATCTGCAGGCGGTCGAGTCGCTGCGGCCCATCCTTGAGGGCGTCCTCTTGGAAGCCTCAGCAACGTCAGCGCCCGTACTTGTGAAGATCGCGCCCGATCTTTCCGATTCCGACATCGACGACATCGCGGACCTGTCAGTCGAATTGGGCCTGGCCGGCATCGTTGCGACCAACACCACGGTGTCGCGTGACGGCCTGATCACACCGGGAGTCGACGCGCTGGGCGCCGGGGGGATCTCCGGGCCGCCGGTGGCGCAGCGCGCCGCTGAAGTGCTGCGCCGGCTCTACGGCCGGGTCGGCGGCCGTTTGGTGCTCATCAGTGTTGGGGGCATCGAGACCGCCGACGACGCGTGGGAGCGGATCACGGCGGGCGCGTCGCTGCTGCAGGGGTACACCGGCTTCATCTACGGCGGCCCCTCGTGGGCCAAGCACATTCACGACGGCATCGCCCGCCGACTGCACGACGGCGGGTTCGCCTCGCTCGGCGAAGCGGTCGGGTCAGCGGCCCCCACACCGGACGGATCCCGCGGCTAGGTCAGACCGCCGCCCGGCAAACATTCTGACGGGGTCGTGAAAGCTCGGGATTGGATTGCGATTGGGTGTGGATCGCGTTACATTCCGGACTACTTGTGATTAGTATCACCTGTTGTTGGTCTTTTGGTACCGGCTAGTTGGCTTTGGGGAAAGCTCGGGAGGGGCGCCAGCCATGTCTTTTGTGATCGCAGCGCCGGAGGCCGTGACGGAGGCGGCCGGGAATTTAGCAGGTATCGGTTCGACATTGGGAGACGCGACTGCGGCAGCAGCGGCCCCCACGACCGGCGTCGCGGCTGCGGCCGCCGATGAGGTGTCGATTGCGCTCTCGGAGATATTCGGCACGTACGGCCAGCAATTTCAAGCGTTGAGCGCCCAAGCGTCGGCGTTTCACAACGAGTTTGTGAGTTTATTGAGCGGCGGCGCGGCGGCATATCTGAGCGCCGAGGCCGCCAACGCCGGGCAGACCCTGGCGAATGCGACGAGTGCGCCCACGGCTGGCGCGACGTCCGCGGCAGGGCTTCTCGGCGGCCTCTTGGGTGGCGGCGGGGGCGGGACCACCAACTCGCTTCTCGGCGGCCTCTTGGGCGGTGGTGGGACCTCGAGCACTGGGCTTCTCGGTGGTCTTCTGGGCGGGGGCTTGCCGAACCTCACCGCGTTGTTGAGCCCTCCAAACCTGGGCGGCTTGACCACTGGCCTCGGCGGCTTGACCGGCGAGTTTAGCTCGCTTCTCAGCGGCTTCAACCCGAGTTCCTTGGCAACACTTCTCGGCGGCGGCAGCTTCAGCGCGAATCCCTTCATTACCGCCCTCACCAACGTGACCGGACCCATAGACTTCGGCAACTTGGCCCCTGGCTTGAACCTCACCTCTGGACCCTTGGGCCCGACCTTCGGCGGCATCGGACTAGACCTGAGCAACTTCTTGTCCAATGAGCTGGCCAACGGGATTACGCTGTCCAACCTCACGTCACTTGCTACCGGGCTCGTCCAGGACGTGCCCGCCCTCCAGGGACTACTACCGCTGCTGCAGGACCTGCTACCGGGGCTGTTCCCGACAAGTTCAACGGTTGTCAGCGCCTACCCCAACCCATATCAAGTCCTGGGCGAGACCACGGTCATCAATCTGAATCTGATCGGCTCGCAGTTCATGAATCACCCGTTCCCGATCCTGAACCAGATCGCCAGCAATCAGAGCCTGTACTTCCAGGAGTTCTCCAACGGGGTCGCGATCGACCTCGCGAACTTCCCGGCGAACGTGCCGGCGAACTTCCAACTCGCCATCCAGGGCGCATCGACCTTCAACCCGGCGGCCATGGGGCAGACGTTCGTCAACGGCACCAGCGGCTTCTACGGGACGGTCGGCACGTCGCTACAGAACTTCGGCTCCGCAATCCAGGGCACACTGCCTACCTTTGAGAACGACATGGGGCTGGTTGGCACCGCGATAGCGACGGGCGATTACCACGGCGCGGTGGAGCACGGGGGACGCGGAGCCCTGGATCTCTTCATCGCCGGATTCGACACCAGCCGGTTGGGGGTCGGTTTCACTCCTACGCCGCTCGCGCTCACTATCTCGGGACCTGTCGGGTTGCTGGGCCCGGCGGGAGCCATGCTCCCCATCCTCACCGGCATTGGACAGCAGGTGCAGGGCCTCGCCAGCCTGATGCCCGCCGGCTCTATCCCTGCACAGATGGCGGGCCACTTCGCCAACGGGCTCGCTTTGGTCCTGAACGGAGGCATCTCGTCGGACTTCAACGTAAACGCATCCGTTCTGCCTGTGGGCGCAACCCTGACCGGCGACGCCATATTCGGGTTCCCGTTGCAGCTGGGCTTTGCGATACTCGGTTTTCCGTTCACCACACTGAACGGGTTCGCAACGGGCGCGACGGCGTTTGGGACCGCACTGCAGACCGGGAACGTCTTAGGAGCGTTGAACGCGATCGCCGATACGCCGGCTTACGCCTTGAACGGCATGCTCAATGGCTCCATCCTGGTGGATCTGCCGCTGCCGGTGAGCACCGACGGTGTTACCCTGCCGTCCACGGCCCACCTGCCGTTCCAAGGGCTTCTTACTCCGCCGCAACAGCTTACGGTCACAATGCCGCTGAGTGCTTTTGGTATTCCCATCCCGATCAACGCCACCCTCGGCGGCACGGAGTTTGCCGGCCTCTTTCCGTTCCTGGTGAACACCCTGCCCGACCAGTTCGCCTTGGCAATTTCGCCCGGGGCCAGCACCACGGCGTAGCCAGGCCCCGACCCGGCCACTCAGTGGAACGGTCGGTGCCATTACGTCTGCTCGTAGGTGCCGTGAATGTAGGCTCGCGCGATCGCGTGCTGGAACAGGTTGAAGCCGAGAAAGGCGGGGCTGGCGTCCTCGGTGAGCTCGAGCTTGTCGACGTCCACGGCATGCACGGCGACGTAGTAGCGATGCGAGCCGTGGCCGGAAGGCGGGGCGGCGCCGACATAGCGACGCATGCCGGCGTCGTTGACCAGCTGTACTGCATCGCCCGGCAGCTCACGGCCGTCGCCTGCGCCGTCGGGCAGCTCGGTGACGTCGGCGGGCAGGTTGGCCACCGCCCAGTGCCAGAACCCGGACAAAGTCGGGGCGTCGGGGTCATAGACGGTGACCGCGAAGCTGCGAGTCTCCTCGGGGAACCCCGACCAGCTCAGTTGCGGGCTGACGTCTGCTCCGCCGGCGCCCATGATCCCGCTGATTTGCGGTGTCGCCAGCGGTTGTCCGTCGGTAATCGATTCCGAGGTCAGGGTGAAAGTCGGCAGCTTGGGCAGCGCGTCATATGGGTCGGACGGCAAGCGCATGGGCGATCCTCTCGGGTAGTCATTTTGAATTTTGGACTAGCAGTGTGTCAGGAAGTGCGCCAGCACATCGGTTCCGAACCTCAGCGCATCGATGGGTACCCGCTCGTCAACGCCGTGGAACAACGAGGCGAAATCCAATTCCGGTGGCAACCGCAGCGGGCTGAACCCGAAGCAACGAATGCCCAAGCGTGAGAAGGCTTTCGCGTCGGTGCCACCGGAGAGCATGTAGGGCACCGTGCGGCCGTCCGGGTCGAGCGCCAGCACCGCGGCGTTCATCGCATCGACCAAGTCACCGTCGAAGCTGGTTTCATACGACGGGAAGTCCCTGATCCACTCGCGCGTCACGTCCGGGCCGATCAGCTCGTCGACCTCTGCCTCGAACGCGGCCTTACGGCCCGGAAGGATGCGGCAGTCGACGACGGCTTCCGCGGTCGCCGGGATGACGTTGGCCTTGTACCCGGCCTTGAGCATCGTCGGGTTGGCGGTGTCGTGCAGCACGGCCTTCAGCATGCGGGCCATCGGGCCAAGCTTTTCGATCACCCCCTCCAAGTCCGGTGAGTCGGTGTCGAACGTGAGGCCAGTCTCCTGGCTGATAGCAGCAAGGAACTGGACGACGGTGTCGGTGGCCACGAGCGGAAACCGGTGCCGGCCCAGCCGGGCGACCGCCTCGGCAACCGCGGTGACCGCGTTCTGATCGTGGACCATCGAGCCGTGTCCGGCCGGGCCCCGAGCGGTCAGCCGCATCCACGACAAGCCCTTCTCGGCCGTTTCAATGAGGTAGAGGCGGCGCTCACTCCCGTCAGGGCGTGGCATGGTCAGGGAAAAACCGCCCACTTCACCGATCGCCTCGGTCACCCCTTCGAACAGATCGGGGCGATTGTCGACCAGCCACTGCGCCCCGTAGTGACCGCCGTGCTCTTCGTCGGCGACGAACGCGAACAGCAGATCGCGTGGCGGCACGATGCCGGCCCGCTTGAGCTGCCGGGCGACCACGATCATCATGCCGACCATGTCCTTCATGTCGACCGCGCCACGGCCCCACACATAACCGTCCTCGATCGCGCCGGAAAACGGGTGCACGCTCCATTCGGCCGGTTCGGCCGGCACCACGTCGAGATGCCCGTGGATCAGCAGTGCGCCACGAGAGCTGTCCGCGCCTTTGAGGCGGGCGAACACATTGCCCCGGCCGGGCGCGCCGGATTCGACATATTCAGGCTGGTAGCCGACCTCTGCGAGCTGTTCGCCGACCCATTGCGCACATTCGGCCTCGCCTTGCGTGGTCTCGAGTTCGCCGGTGTTGGTGGTATCGAACCGGATCAATCTGCTGACAACTTCGACCACATCATCGCTGGGCTTGTTTGGAACCTCGGTCTCTGTTGTCACAACCACCTTTCCTACCACTGTCGGGGCCGCCCGGCTCTCCCCCGCAAGCGGGAGGTACCCCCACCTCGGCCCGCCCCGCGGGCCGCATCGTCGGCGAGCTGGGTTGGGTCCGCGCGGGCCGATCCGATAGCCTTAGCTGCCAACCCGTGCGGTTTGGTCTTGTCCGAGTGGCGGAATGGCAGACGCGCTAGCTTGAGGTGCTAGTGCCCTACTAATGGGCGTGGGGGTTCAAGTCCCCCCTCGGACAC
>Ga0209693_10000043_pt1 | contig 48285 bp, 47 predicted proteins | sample HubBroMetageWRM3_FD_188345 | JGI IMG/M metagenome (GOLD analysis project Ga0209693, IMG submission 188345) | Warmed soil microbial communities from the Hubbard Brook experimental Forest, New Hampshire - Hubbard Brook CCASE Soil Metagenome WRM 3... | ecosystem: Environmental > Terrestrial > Soil... | reverse complement strand
CGCGCAGATAGACGAGCTGCTGGATGAGCGCTCGGCAACTATGACGGTCGCCGGTGTTTAATCAGCACCATGAGCGAGCAGCTGGAGTGGATCGAGGAGAGTGAGAGCACGTACGTAGCGCAGAGCGGTAAGCGCCGCTACGTCATCTCTAAGCAGTCCGATCGGCAGTGGGCTGTCGAACTATCCGATGGGGGCGCTCTTTTCTCCGCCAAGGTCAACAAGCCCCGCCTGACGGCAACACTCGAGGAGGCCGAGCAGATAGCGCATGGCTGGCAGTCTGGGTTCGGGCATTGACGAAGCACCTGATCCGGCGCTCCTCCCGTCATCCCCCGCCTAGGTGGCGAGCCCGGCTTCTGTCTTAAAACGCTTCGCTCTAAATTCGGCGGACGGCCCCGGCTCCCGGAGGTGCCTCGTCAATCCCTAAAGGGAAACATCCATCGGCACCATTGGGAATCAGTTCGCCCTAGTCCCCGTCTGAATACGTTGATCGGGCCGCCCCTGGCTCTCCTCGGGGGCGGCCTGTCCCTTGCGTGGAACCGGCCGCGCCGGGAGAAGCCCACAAATAGGGTAATGGCCTACTCGCGACAAAAGCGCAATAACCCCTGCACGATTGCAATCGCCCAGGCACGACTCGGGCCACAAAACAATCACCACACATTAGGGAGGCCCACGATGGCCATCGTCCAGGCAACGACCATCCACCTGAATCCCGGCGTGAAGTGGGAAGACGTGCAGAAGCTAATCAAGAAGGGGTGTGACCTCGCCCGTAAGCACGGCGCCGAGAACGTGACCGTGCTGGTGACCATGATCGGGGGGCCGGCGACCAACACGATCGTCTTGCTCTCTAGCACCGAGGACTGGGCGAAGTACGGCAAGGTTCAGCAAGCGTTCCTGAACGACCCTAAAGTGCAGGCCGTTCTGCAAGATGCCGGCCAGATCGCCACATGGGAGACGTACGTCAGCCAGACGATCCCAGACATGTAACGAGACTCCAGACACTTGCCGGAGCGGGGACAGCGTACGGCCCATCGGAGGCAAGGCGACCGTGGTTCTGCGACAGCATCGCGGAGATGACGTCGTCTACATTCGCGCTGGTGCCGTCCAGCTTTTTGGTGAGACGGCCAGTTCGGGCGAGCGTGCGTTCTGCCAGGAGCCGCACCACATCAGTTTCCCTTGTCTTTCCTGGTCAGATCCGTATCCCGGCTGGGTTGCACCCGTTTCGGCTCGCCCGGCATCTTGGGGTAATTCGGCGGATAGGGCATGTCGCCGAGCCCACGCTCTTCGTCAGCCTCGACCATTTCCAGCAATGGAGCAATGGACTGAGCCACCTCGTCCATGGCACCCCAGGGGTCGTGCCGCTCCTTCATCAGATCGGGCACGGTCGCCATGGTGTAGTCGTCCGGCTCGGCGCCGGCCAACTCGTCCCACGTCAGCGGCATCGACACGGTCGCGATCGGGGTGCGCCGCACCGAATACGCCGACGCCATGGTGCGGTCCCGGGCGTTCTGGTTGAAGTCGATGAAGACCCGCGTGCCCCTTTTTTCTTTCCACCACGACGTGGTCACCGCGTCCGGTGCGCGACGCTCCACCTCGCGCGCCAGCGCGATGCCGGCCCGACGGACCTCGATGAAGTCCCAGTCGGTGGCGATGCGCAGAAACACGTGGATCCCCCGGCCCCCGGATGTCTTGGGGTATCCGACCAGATCGAGTTCGTCGAGCAGCGGCCGCAATACCTCGATCGCCACCTTGCGCGCCTCCCTGAACGCGACACCGGGCTGCGGATCCAAATCGATGCGTAACTCGTCGGGGTGCTCGGTGTCGGGGCAGCGCACCTGCCATGGATGCAGCGTGATCGTGCCCATCTGCGCAGCCCACACAATCGCCGCGGGGTGGGTGACCTTCAGCGCGTCGGCGGTCCGCCCTGACGGGAACGTCACCCGGCAGGTCTGCAGGTAGTCGGGATGGTGCTGCGGCACCCGCTTCTGGTAGATCTCCTCCCCGTCGATGCCGTCCGGGAAACGCTGCAGATGGGTGGGCCTATCGCGCAGCGAGCTCAGCATCGGACCACCCGACACGGCGAGGTAGTACTCGACCAGCCGCCGCTTGGTGCCTTTGGACCCGAGCTTGGGGAAATACACCTTGTCCGGGTTGGACAGCCGCACCGCGATGCCGTCGACGTCGAGCTCTTCTGCTGCAGCGGCCATACCCCGATTCCAGCACGCCCCGGCGGTCGTCCGACACCAAGACGCGAGAATGTTTCCAGGAGGAGCTAATGCACTTGCCTGTCATGCCGCCGGTCTCGCCGATGCTGGCCAAGTCGGTCCGGTCGATCCCACCGGACGCATCGTATGAGCCCAAGTGGGACGGGTTCAGGTCCATTTGCTTCCGTGACCTCGATGAAGTCGAGCTGGGCAGCCGCAACGAACGGCCTATGACCCGCTACTTTCCGGAGCTGGTCGCGGCGGTCACCGCCGAGTTGCCGGAGCGCTGCGTGATCGACGGTGAGATCGTTATCGGCACCGACCACGGCCTGGACTTCGAGGCGCTGCAACAGCGCATCCACCCGGCCGATTCACGGGTGCGGATGCTCGCCGCGAAGACACCGGCATCCTTCATCGCCTTCGACTTACTCGCCCTCGGGGACGACGACTACACCAAACGCCCGTTCAGCGAGCGACGCGCCGCCCTGGTCGACGCATTGGCCGGCTCGGGCCCCTCGATCCACATGACGCCGGCAACCACCGACCACGCGACCGCGCAACGCTGGTTCGAGGAGTTCGAGGGCGCGGGCCTCGACGGCGTCATCGCCAAGCCGCTGACGATCACATATCAGCCGGACAAGCGCGTCATGTTCAAGATCAAGCACGAACGGACCGCCGACTGCGTGGTCGCCGGCTATCGAGTGCACAAGTCGGGCGGCGAAGCGATCGGCTCGCTGCTGCTCGGGCTCTATCAAGAGGACGGTCAACTGGCGTCGGTTGGCGTGATCGGGGCTTTCCCGATGGCCGAACGGCGGCGGTTGTTCATCGAGCTGCAGCCACTGGTCACCAGCTTCGAAAATCACCCGTGGAACTGGGCGGCCCACGAAGCCGGCGAGCGCACCCCGCGCAAGAACGAAGCCTCCCGCTGGAACGCCGGCAAGGATCTCTCGTTCGTGCCGCTGCGACCCGAGCGGGTGGTCGAGGTGCGATACGACCACATGGAGGGTCGACGGTTCCGCCACACCGCCCAGTTCAGCCGATGGCGCCCCGACCGCGACCCACGCTCGTGCACCTACGCGCAACTCGAACAGCCGCTGACCTTTAGCCTCGGCGACATCGTGCCCGGTCTCGGCGAGTCCAAGTAAATGCCGGGTCGGGTGCGCTCATCCGTCGAACAAAAGTCCGATATGTTGTGTTTTGCCATTCGTCGGCCACGACCATGAGCTCCAACAACGACGGGAAAAGCAAATGCTTGACAAGCCCCTATCCGGCCGCGCCACTGCAACGCGCCCCGACAGCCAAAGGCATTTGTGATGGAGGTCGCCGCGTTGCTCGTGGCCGGCTCCGCCACACTGCAGGATGGCGCGATCAACGCCTTGCGCATACCTACGACCAACTTCGAGCTCGACCAAATCCCGCTGTGGCTAACGGTTCCGGTCATAGTCGTGGTGCACGCACCAGCCGGTGGGGACTACGACCCGGAAATATTTGTCGTGTGCAAAGACCCCGCAGGGGAACGGCGCGGAGCTGTCCGATCGATTTGGCACTGGCCCGACGAGGGCAAGAGACCTTCCAAATACCGGTGCTTTGCTCACGATTTGTCGTTCGCGATCGAGTCCGAAGGCGAGTACACAATCGGTGTTTATAGCGACGCCGATGCCACGAACAAGATCGGCGCACCCATACCGGTTCTGGTCACCCTGGCCACGGACCGCCTAGTCGGCACTAACGGTGCTTAGCTGATCGCCCGACTGGTTGTGCAGCCGCGACCGGGTCAGTGACCTAGAAACCTCACGATGTGGTTGGCCAGTTCTTCGCCGGCGTCCTCCTGTAAGAAGTGTCCGGCACCGCGAATGACCGGGTGGTCGACACCCTGCGCGCCACGCATCTCACGCGCGAAGATCGCGCCCATCGGCCCGGTGATGGGATCACTGTCGCTGAAGGCGACCAGCATCGGGGTCGGGCTTACGGACAGCTTGGCCCAGGCCGCTTTGTTGGCCCCTGATGCAGGATCGCCCGGCGAGGTCGGCACCAGGTGAGGCATAGCCCGCGGCCCGGCGCAGTACTCGTCGTCGGGGAACGGCGCGTCGTAACCCGCGCGCGCGTGGTCGCTCATCTGCTGACGACAACCACCCTGCACGAACCAGCCGATATTCAGGTTGGGCGCCGTGGTGATCGCCTCGCGGAAACGCCACCAGATGTCGCCCATCGGCTGGTCTCCGTCGGGCAGCCCGGTGTTGGCTACGACGAGGCGCCTGAAGCGTTCGGGATGCTCGGCGGCCAGCCGCAACCCGATCAGGCCGCCCCAGTCCTGGCCGACCAAAGTCACGTTGCGAAGGTCGAGAGCATCGAAGGCCACCGCGCGCATCCATTCGACGTGACGCGCATAACTGTGGTCGTCACGACGGGTGGGCTTGTCCGAACGACCGAACCCGACCAGGTCCGGGCAGATGACGCGATGGCCTGCGGCAACCAGTATCGGAATCATCTTGCGGTACAGGTACGACCAGGACGGCTCGCCGTGCAGCATTAGAACGGGATCGGCGCTGTCCGGACCTTCTTGCACCCAGGCGACCCGCAGCACCCCGCCGTCGTCATCTGAAACCTCGCAATATTTTGGGGAATAAGGGAATTCAGGTAGATTTTCGAAGCGCTCGTCAGGTGTTCGCAGGGTCTGCATGACTGTGAACATACCGTTATCACGGCCCTTCGCTTAAGCCCGTCAATTCCGGAATCGTCATCAATCGATCGAGAAAAGCACGCTGTCCCTTCAGTAGCTTGCTGCGCGCCTGCGCCACCGAAAACCAGCCGACCCGATCAACCTCAGGGAACTCCCGCACCTTGCCCGAGCCCTTCGGCCACTCCAGTTCGAAGGTGTTGCTGTGCGCATCGGTCACGTCGAGATCACCCCGCACAGCGAAGGCGGTGACCACCTTGCCGCTCGGTTGTTTCAACGGACCGAAGTCCACTCGCACCCCGGCCGGCACAGGCAGCCCGAGCTCCTCGGCGAACTCACGCTGCGCGGCTACCCAGGGATCGTCATCCTCGGTGTACTCACCTTTCGGGATCGACCAGACCCCGTCATCCTTCCGCGCCCAGAACGGGCCACCCGGATGTGCGATCAGGACTTCGACGACGCCGTCGTGAGCCCGGTACAACAGCACACCCGCGCTGAGTTTGGACATCAGCTTTCAGACCCCGACGGCGCGTTCCAGATCTTTGAGCGACGACTCCAAGTGCGCCAGTAGGCGCTGCAAGTGCGGCACGCTGCGCCGGCATCCGACCAGACCAAAATCGAGATTGTCGGCGTTGCTGACCAGGGTGATGTTCAGCGCTTGCCCGTCCAGCACGCTGGACAGCGGGTAGTTGCCGTACATTCTGGCGCCCCCCCAATACATCTGCTCGTGGGGTCCCGGCACATTGGATATGACCAGATTGAACGGTGGCGGCGTCGACGCCACCCAACCCGGGACTGCCGCCAAGGCCAGCGAACTCGTATTCAACGCCGAAAGCGCCAACGCCTGGAAGCGGGGCAACTCGGAGAACACAGTCTTATTGCTGCGCATCGACTCACTGACGGTCTCCAGTCGCTGCGCGGGATCGTCGGTGTCGGTCGCGAGGTTGCACAGAATGGCGCCGACGAGGTTGCCGCCGGTGTCGGCCTCCTCCTCTGAGCGCAGGCTCACCGGGACCATCGCGACCAGCGGCGTGTCCGGCAGCGCATTGTGCTCAAGCAGGTAGTAACGCAGGGCACCCGAGCACATCGCCAAGACAACGTCGTTGAGCGTCACCCCCGCGGCTCTCTTGACGCTGTTGATGCGGTCCACCGACCATGACTGCGCCGCGCACCGGCGGGCGCCCCCGATCTTGACGTTCAACATGGTGCGAGGGGCCCCGAACGGCAACGTCAGCTGCTGCTCGAAAAACGCCGCGCGAGCCAGCTTGACTGTCGACGGGGCAAGTGCCGCAATGGATCCCGCCGTATTTACCAGTGAGCTCAATGGTGACGAGGGGCTGGACTTACGCTTGGGTTTAGGCAAGCTCCAGATCGCCCGCAGCTCGTCATCATCCGGGTCGTTCGACAGTGCGCGCTGCATCAGCTTCAGCGCCGAGACACCGTCGATCAGTGCGTGGTGGAACTTGGTGTATACCGCGAACTGACCGTCTTTCGGGCCCTCGATCACGTGCGCTTCCCACAGCGGACGGTGGCGATCGAGCAGACTGCTGTGTAGCAAGGAGGTCAGCTCGAGCAGATCGCGGACACGCCCCGGAGACGGCAGCGCTGCGCGCCGGACGTGGTAGTCGATGTCGAGGTTCTTGTCATAGGCCCAGCTCAAATTTCCGATTCCGCCGAGAAACCTCGCCGGACGCTTGAGGAAGGTGGGCTGGAAATCCTGCTGAGCAACGAGGCGATCGTAGAACTCCCGCACGAACTCAAGGCCGGCGCCATCAGGCGGCTCGAACAACTGCAAGCCTCCGATGTGCATGGGGTGCTCACGGGATTCCCCCAACAGAAAGATGGAGTCGGCGGGGCTTATCAGTTCCATCTGTCAATTAGACCCATTGCGGCGCGATCCGGGAAGGTTGGGCGGGAGGTGCGGCGGACGATGCCACGCGCGCTCGGTACACAAGCTGCCCTCGAGCGGCTGAGCCGTCAACGCGGATTCCCCATACTGGGTTCATCGATACGCCGCAGAAGGGGGCAAGCCTGCGATGGAAAAATTCACGCCGTCGATTGACTGGGGCCACGAACTGGTTGCGTCGTCGCGGTGGATTCTCGAGACCTGGGCGGTCAGCGCGGCATGTTTGCTGATCGTCGCGAGCGCGGTCATCCGGTTCACCCGGTGGGGCGGCGAGTTCTGGCGCATCACCGGTGCCTATTTCACCGGCCGGCAGAGCGTCCCGGTGTGGAGTTTGTTTTCTCTGCTGCTGCTGTCGGTGATGATCGCGGTGCGGATCGACATCCTGCTCAGCTACTACAGCAACGACCTGTACTCTGCGCTGCAGACCGCGTTCCAGGGCGCCGGCGCCGGCAACCGTGCCGTGCGCGATTCCGGCATCCACGGCTTTTGGGCGGCCATCTGGACGTTCTGCGTCATCGCAACCGTGCACGTGATGCGGGTGATGGCGGATCTGTATCTGGCACAGCGGTTCGTCATCCGCTGGCGAATCTGGCTCACCGACCGGTTGACCACCGACTGGCTCGAGGGGCGCGCCTACTACCGCGGTCGGTTCATCGACGAGACGATCGACAACCCCGACCAACGCATCCAGCAGGACATCGACATCTTCACCGCCGGGATAGGCGGTTCGGTCAACGTTCCGTCTGTTGGCACATCGAGCAAATTGCTCTTCGGCGCGGTCCACTCCGTTGTCTCGGTCGTGTCCTTCGCCGCGATTCTCTGGCGGCTGTCCGGCACGTTGAGCGTCCTTGGGATCGCCATCCCAAGGGCGCTGTTCTGGGTCGTGCTTGTGCACGTTCTGGTTGCCACGGTGATCGCATTCTGGATCGGTCGCCCACTGACCGGGCTCAGCTTCCGTAACGAGCTGTTCAACGCCGCCTTCCGATACGCGCTTGTGCGGCTGCGCGACGCCGCGGAGGCCGTCGGCTTCTATCGCGGCGAACGGGCCGAGCGCGCCCAGCTGACGAACCGATTCGACGCAACGATCGCCAACTATCGCCAATACGTGCGGCGCACCATTGGCTTCCTGGGCTGGAACGTCACGGTGACCCAGATGGTCAGCCCGCTGCCGTTCATCGTGCAGGCGCCGCGGCTGTTTGCGGGCAGCATCAAGCTCGGTGGCGTGATGCAGTCGGCCAGCGCCTTCGGTCATATCGAGGGATCACTGTCGTTCTTCCGCAACGCGTACGACCGATTCGCCGGCTACCGGGCCGCGATCATCCGCCTCAACGGGTTGGTCGAGGCCAACGCCGAGGCCCGGCAACTACCGGAGCTGTCGGCGGTGGCCAGTACCGATGGTTCGATCGAGCTCGCCGACGTCGAGGTCCGCACACCCGCCGGCACACAACTGATCGAGCCGCTCGATGTGCGACTAATGCCGGGCAACGCCCTCATCGTCACCGGGAAGTCAGGCAGCGGAAAAACCGCACTGCTTCGTACCCTGGCCCAGCTATGGCCGTATGCCTCCGGCACATTGCACCGCCCGGACGGTCATAACGAGGTCATGTTCCTGGCTCAGTTGCCCTACGTACCGCTGGGTAACCTGCGCGCCGTCGTGTCCTACCCGAGGATGGCGGGCGAGATCGATGACAAGACGCTGCGGGAGGCGCTGATCAAGGTCGCGCTGCCCAACCTGATCTCCCGGCTCGATGAGGTCCAGGATTGGGCGAAGGTGCTCTCGCCCGGAGAGCAACAACGCATCGCGTTCGCGCGCCTGCTGGCGATCAAACCTAAGGCGGTGTTTCTCGACGAAGCCACTTCCGCGGTCGACGAGGCACTGGAGTTCCTGTTGTACAACCTCTTACGGACTGAGTTGCCGGATTGCATCGTGGTCAGCGTCAGCCACCGCAGCACGATCGAGCATCACCACCACCAGGAATTGGCACTGCTCGGCGACGGGCCGTGGCACCTCCGAGACATCCCCGAGCAAGTCGAATCGACTTGACCTGCACCCGAAGTGCGACGCCGTCGAATGTGAACCGTGCGACGCAACACGCCGGCGAAGCGTCGCAGGATTCACTGTGGCGGGATCTATCACAGCAGATCGGTAATGGTCTTCAGGCCCGCGTCATAAAGCACGCCGGGCAACATGCCGCCGTCGCACTCGATCGTGGTGCCGTTGACGAAGTCCGCTTCGCCGCTCGCGAGAAAAACGCAGACGCGGCCCACCTCCGCGGGCTCTGCCGCGCGTCGCAACGGGACTGCGGCGAAATAGTTCTCGCCGGTCGGATCATCCTTGGGCAGCACAAACGAGCGGAAGTTCTCGGTCATCGTCGGACCCAGCGCGACGCAATTGACCCGAACCTTCGGGCCCCACTCCTGCGCCAGCGACCGAGTCAGATGGTTGAGCCCGCTCTTAGCCGCACCGTAGGAGACCAAGGTCGGCGATCCCGCCGGATGGCCGGCGCCGCTGGAGATGTTGATGATGCAGCCGATGCCGTCCTGGGTGGCCATCTGCCGGTACGCGCGGATGGCGAACCAGAGCGGACTGATCAGATTCATCTGCACAGCGAAAGCGTGAAACAGCGCCGTGCGCTCGTAATCGTCGTCACTGCGGGGGGCGCCCTGAATGCGTTGGACGAGTTGGGGAATGCTCTCCACGTGCGGTGCCGGGACAGTTCCGCCGGCATTGTTCACCAATATGTCGACCCGACCATGGGTCGCCACGACGTCGTTGACGAAGGCGTCGATCGAGTGGCAATCACCTTGGTCGCACACTTTCTGCGAAGCGCGGGCCGACCAGTCGGGCTCGGCGCCGGTTCCCGGGATGGTGTCCAGCGGTGAGCGCGAGCAGCCGATCACCGTGGCTCCGGCACGGAGTAGTTCGTGGGCGATGCCGACACCGACGCCCCGACTGGTTCCAGTGACAATCGCGATCTTGCCGTCAAGGACACTCATCGCATCGGCCTTCCTGCGCGGACGCATTATTGACAGTGACTGCCAGCCGGTCATACTGTGCCATACGCGTCCAACGCGTGTCCATGTCGCGCTCTGCCCACTCGGGAGGTCACCGATGACTAGTCCGTCCAAGCTTCGCGTCATCCAGTGGGCGACCGGAGGCGTCGGCAAGGCCGCGATCGAGTGCGTACTGAATCACCCGGAACTCGAACTGGCGGGCTGCTGGGTGCACTCCAAAGACAAGGACGGCACTGACGTCGGTCAGATCCTCGGAATCGGTCCGCTGGGCGTCACCGCAACGTCCAGCATCGACGAGGTACTGGCCCTCGATGCGGATTGCGTCATGTACAGCCCGCTGATTCCCAACGACGAAGAGGTCGTGGCGATTCTGCGGTCCGGCAAGAATGTTGTCACGCCAGTCGGCTGGGTGTACCCCGAGCTGAGCAACCCGCGTGTCAAAGCCATCGCCGACGCTGCGGTCGAAGGTGGGGTGACGCTGCACGGCTCGGGCATCCATCCTGGCGGTATCACCGAGCGTTTCCCGCTCATGGTGTCCGCACTCTCGTCGGCGGTTACCCACGTGCGCGCCGAGGAGTTCTCCGACATCCGCACCTACAACGCCCCGGACGTGGTGCGCCACATCATGGGCTTCGGCGGTACCCCCGAGGAAGCCGTACAAGGACCGATGGCCGGCCTGCTCGAATCGGGCTTCAAGATGTCGGTACGAATGATCGCTGACCACATGGGATTTCGCATCGACCCCAACATCAGGACTGTTCAGGAGATCGCCGTGGCGACCTCCGACATCGACTACGAACCGGTTCCGATCACCGTGGGAACCGTGGCCGCACGACGATTTCGCTGGCAAGCCCTCGCTGACGGCGAGCCAGTGATCACGGCGGCGGTCAACTGGCTGATGGGTGAAGCCAACCTGGAACCGGCTTGGAATTTTGGTGGGCGCGGCGAACGCTTCGAGGTCGAGATCACCGGCGACCCCACCGTCAGCCTCACCTTCAAGGGACTGCAACCGCCGTCGATAGCCGAAGGCCTGATACGAAACCCGGGCGTCGTGGCAACGGCAAACCACTGCGTCAACGCCATTCCCGATGTCTGCGCCGCTGAGCCCGGTATCAAAACCTACCTGGACCTGCCGATGTTCGCCGGGCGCCCGGCGCCCGACCTTGCAGCGAAGACAACGTGACCGACGAACAGCGCGGCGTGCAGCTCCAGATGGAACCTGTCACGTGACTGAGATTTTCAACACCAGGTATACCCATCCCGACTCGATGCGCGGCCACGTCGCGATCGTCACCGGTGCCGCCCAAGGCGTAGGCAAGGGCATCGCCGCCGCCCTACTCGAACGCGGTGCGGCGGTCCTGCTGGTCGACATCCTCGACGACAAGCTGAGCGCGACAACCGCTGAGCTCAAGGCAGCGGGTCGGGTCGAGAAGCTTGTCGCCGACTTGCGGGACCCGGACAACGCCCAGCGGATCGTGGCGGCTGCGGTCGACGCGTTCGGTACGGTGCACGGTCTGGTCAACAATGCCATCGCCACCAATGAGCCCAAGGCGTTCGTTGACGTCACCACCGGCGACCTGGCGCTCGGATACGACGTCGGCCCCCGAGCGACATTCCTGCTGATGCAGGCGGTCTACCCGCTGATGGTGAAGGAGGGCGGCGGGTCGATCGTGAACCTCGGCTCAGGTACGGGCACTGGCGGGGACGTCAAATGGGGCGGTTACGCGGCCGCAAAGGAAGCTATCCGTGGGCTTTCGAAGGTCGCCGCCCTGGAATGGGGACGCGACAACATCCGCGTCAACGTCATCTGCCCGTTCGCGGAGTCCGACGGCGTGAAGCTGTGGAAGCAGTTCGCACCCGACGATTACGCGAAGGCGGTGCGGCGCGTTCCGATGAAGCGCATCGGCGATGTCCGCACCGACGTGGGCGCACTCGTGGCCTTCTTACTCAGCACCGACGCGTCGTTCATCACAGCACAGACCATCCACGTCGACGGTGGAATCGGCGTCTTCCGGTGATCAACGGTGAAGGGTCGCTGCGAGACCGGCAGCGCGCGCAGATCCGTGCCGACATCAGCCGGGCGGCATTCCGGCTGTTCATCGAACGCGGCTACGATGCCGTGACAACCGAGGAAATCGCAACTGCCGCAGGAGTTTCACCGCGCACCCTGTTCCGGCATGTGCCGACCAAGGAAGAACTGCTGCTGGCGCCCGTTCGGCACGGCGGCGCGGCAATCGTCATCCTGCTCGAACAGCGGCCCGCCGGCGAGTCGCCCGACGCCGCGCTGATCAATGCCATCATCACGCGAACCCGTTCATTCGACGAGGCCGACTGCCAGCAGTGGCGGGAAGCATTGCTGGGGGCGCCTGGCCTGCTGGACAAGGTCACGATTCACACGCCCGCCGACAAAGAGCGGGCGATGAAACTGACCGCCGAACGAATGGGTGCCAACCCTAACGTCGATATCCGTCCCGGCCTGCTGGTCCAACTCGCCTTTGCAGCAGCCGATTTCGGCTTCCAGCTTTGGGTGCGCCAAGCGAGCAAGCGTTGGCCGCTGGATCGTTACGTCACCGAGGCCCTCAAAGCGGTCAAGAGTCCGCACTGGGACCGCAGTTCATAAGTCGGCCGCCGATGGCCGCACTGCCGTACAGTTCTGCCGACGAGCGCGCGGTGCCGTTACCGGCGGCGCTGCGGCCGGCTAGCGGCTCCCGTGGATCAGCGCGGCACGCGCCAACGTCTGTTCAGCCATCTTCACGTGTGCGGCATCGACCAGCACGCCGTTGACCCCCACCGCGCCGCGGCCCCTTGCCTCAGCTTCCCGGTAGGCGGCGACATTGTTTTCGGCACGGGCGATCTCGTCGGCGGTCGGTGCATAGACCGTGTTGGCGATGGGCACCTGGTCGGGGTGTATCGCCCACTTTCCGGTGTAGCCGAGCAAGGATGCCCGCCGTGCGTCGCGCTCATAGCCGGACAGGTCCTTGTAGTCGGGATAGGGCGCGTCGATCGCGTCAATGCCCGCGATCCGCGCCGCCACGATCACCTTGTTCCGGGCGTAATGCCAGAAATCACCCGGGTATTCGCCGAGCGGGACGAAGTTCGTGTCCACTCGTGCACCTTGGGACAGCGAGAAATCCCCCACTCCGAAGATCAACGCGTCCAGCCGGGGGCTGGCCACCGCGATCTCCTCGGCATTAGCCAGACCCTCAACCTCTTCGATGAGCACTTCGAGCCGAATGTGGTTACCAAAGCCAAGTTTCGACTCCAGCTGGGTGAGCAGCACATCCACCCACCAGACGTCGCGGGCCTTGCGGGCCTTCGGGATGATGATGGTGTCAAGGTTCTCGCCGGCCTTGGTCACCACCTCGATCAGATCGTCGTGGCACCATTGGGTGTCCAGGCCGTTGATCCGGATGGCGCGCGCGGTACGCCCCCAGTCGATGTCGTTGAGTGCGGTGATCGCCTTGGCGCGTGATTCCTCCTTGAAGGCCGCGGGCACCGCGTCCTCGAGGTCGAGGAATACCAGGTCCGCCCCGCAGCCCGCGCCCTTCTCAAACATGTTGTCGTTGCTGGCGGGCACCGCGAGTTCGGAACGGCGGAGCAGATCAGTCATCAAATTCTTTCTGTCACAACACGCCACGGGCGCGCAGATCATCGATTTCGTCTGGGTCCAAGCCGAGCAGTTCGCCGTAGACCTCGGCGTTGTGTTCACCGAGGCGGGGGCCCAGACGGTCGACCGCCCCGGATGCCGACGAGAAACGCGGGACCGGGGCCTGCACCGTCATCGGCCCAAGCTGTTCGTCGTCGACGGAGATGAACACCCCACGATGCGCGAGCTGCTCGTCACCGACCAGGTCGCGGATGTCGTAGACAGGGGCAGCGGCAACCTCGTGCGCCTCGAAGACTGCCATCGCCTCCGAAAGCGTCTTGCTGGCAACCCAATCCGCTACCACATCGTCCACTTCGCGGGCCCTGGCCAGCCGTCGCTGCGGATCCAGGAAGTCGGGGTCCTGCAGAAGGTCGTCACGGCCTATCGCCCGGAACACCCGCAGCGCCAACGCCGGTGAGCTGCCGGACATGGCCAGCCACCTTCCGTCGGCGGTGTGGTAGGTATTGCGCGGCGCCGAGATGTCCCACCGGTTGCCCGCCCGCTCGGGCACCAGCCCCAATTGGTCGTAGCCCAACAGCGTCTGCTCCAGCAGCCGGGCCAGCGGGTCAATGAGGTTGATGTCGATGAGCTGGCCCGGCCCACCGTGCACGTCGCGGTGGTACAACGCCATCATCACCGCGTACGCCGCATTCAACGACGCGACGCCGTCGGCCAGCATGAACGGCGGCAGGGTGGGCGGTCCGCCGGCCTGACCGGTGATGTGGGCGAATCCGCTCATCGCCTCCCCGAGCGTGCCGAAGCCCGGGCGCTCACTCTTCGGCCCGGTCAGCCCGTAACCGGTGATGTGCAGCATCACAATCCGGTCGTTGACCACGCGCAGGCTCTCGTAGTCCAGACCCCACTTGCGCAATGTCTGCGGCCGCGTGTTGAAGATAGCGACGTCGGCGTGCTCCACCAGGCGGCGCGCCAGTGCCTGACCGTCAACGCAGCGCAGGTCGAGCGTGATGGATCGCTTGTTGCGCGATATCGACTTCCACATCAACCCGACGCCGTCGCGCTGGTTGCCCCACCCGCGGATGGGATCGCCATGTCGCGGTTCTTCGACCTTGATGACGTCGGCGCCGAACTCACCCAGGTAGGTCGCAACCAGCGGAGCGGCCGCCAAAGAGGCGAGGTCGAGCACTCGCACACCGTCGAGCATGGACCGCGTCGCTGCCGAATTCATCTATGAGCTCGCCCCGGCGGTCACCGGGCTGCTCGAAGGACGTTGCAGCCCAAGGTGTCCCCGCAGCGTCGACGACTCGTAGGCGGTGCGGAACAGTCCGCGGCGTTGTAGTTCCGGCACCACCATGCGCACGACTTCTTCGAACGCGCCCGGCAGATGCGTTGCCGCCAGGACGAAGCCGTCGCAAGCGCCGCTTTCGAACCAGTCCGCCATCTGATCGGCGACCTGCTCGCCGGTGCCGACGAAGCGGGGACCTTGCAACAGGGTGGCGCGATGGCCGGCCAGATCCCGCAAGGTAACGGTGTCCCCACCGATATGGGTCCGCAGGTTTTGTACCAGTCCCCGAATACCGGAGACCGACGCAATGAGCTCATCGGTGACCGGATCGTCGAGATCGTGTTGCGCGAAGTCGTAATTCATCAACTCCGACAACAGTGTCAATGACGCCATGGGATGAACCAGATCGTTGAGGAATAAAGCTTCGCGCTCCTTGGCGTGCGCCTCGGACTCGCCAACCACAGCGTAGGCCATCGGACAGATGCGAACCGAGGCAGGATCACGTCCCGCGTCGGCTATGCGTTCCTTCTGGTCGGTGTAGTGGCTGCGCGCGACTTCAATTCCAGGGTCCCCGGTGAAGATCAATTCGGCCCAACGGGAGGCGAACTCGCGTCCGCGACCCGAAGAGCCGGCCTGGATGATCACCGGCCGGCCCTGCGGGGTGCGGGGCACGGTCAGCGGCCCACGCGCTGAGAAGTACTTGCCGACGTGTCGCAGCTCGTGCACTTTGGCAGGGTCGGCGTACTGACCGGACACCCGGTCATGCAGGATCGCGTCGTCCTCCCAGGTGTCCCAGAGGCCGGCGACCACGTCCATGAACTCGTCGGCGCGGTCGTACCGCTCATCGTGCCCCAGGTGAGCGTCGACGCCGAAGTTCTGCGCCTCACTGTCGTTGACCGAGGTGACCACATTCCAGGCCGCCCGACCGCCCGAGAGGTGGTCCAGCGTCGCGAACGTTCTGGCGACGTGGAACGGCGCGTAGTACGTGGTCGAGTACGTCGCTCCCAGCCCGATTCGCGACGTGGCCTGCGCCAGCACCCCAAGGATCACGCCCAGATCCAGCTTGACCGGGCGGGCGCCGTAGTACACCGCCTCGGCCACCGATCCGCCGTAGACCCCCGGCATCGCCAGCCGGTCGTCGAAGAACATCAGGTCGAAGCAGCCTTCTTCGAGCTGGCGTCCGATTTTCGCGTAGTACGACGCGTCGAGGTAGCCGTGTTCGGTCGCGGGGTGCCGCCACGAGCCCGCATACACCGAGGTGCTGCCCGCCTGCATGAAGGCAACGAGGGCCATCTTGTCTTTCCGTCGATCAGCCATGCTTAAAAATGTAACATCTGATATTTCAGGTTCCAAATGTCACATTTGGTATGATCCCCTGATGGCAGCAATGGACATCTCCGGCACCGTGCGGGAGCGCGCGGCCCGCGAACTGCGGGATCGCATTCTCACCGGCGCCCTGCCTGCCGGTTCACGGGTCGACATCGACGCCATCACCGAGGAGTTCGCCACCAGCCGCACCCCGGTGCGTGAGGCACTGCTGGAGCTCTCCTTCGAAGGCTTGGTCGAAGTTGCCCCGCGCAGCGGCATCACCGTGATCGGCATCAGCCCCGACGACGTCTTGGACAGCTTCACCATTCTCGGTGTGCTGACCGGGCAAGCGGCGGCGTGGGCAGCCGAGCGGATCGAGCCGGAAGAACTCGAAATACTGCGCAAACTCGAAGCGGATGTCGTCGCAAGATCCGGCGATGACAGCATCGGTGAGGCGAACTGGCAGTTCCACCAAAAGATCCACCGTGCCGCCCACTCCCCACGGCTCATGACGCAGATCAAGCAGGCGGTTCGCGTGGTGCCGAGGAACTTCCTCACCGTGTTTCCCGAGCACGAGAAGCATTCGCTCGACGAGCACCAACAGTTGCTCGACGCGCTCACCGACAAAGACATCGAGCGGGCCCGCGCGATTGCCGAATGCCACGTTCTGGACGCTGGACGCTCGCTGGCCGAATGGCTGGAGCAGCGCCGCACCGCCTAGGCCGGCCCAAACGTCACCACGCCGTGTGCGGTCGCCGTCACAAACGGCGCGCTTGAGTATTTTCGTAAGGTGGCAATGCCCGAGATCCCGACGCAGTACCTGCTCTCGCCTGCCGCGCCCGGCCCGCGCACGCTCATCGACATCATCTACGAAACCGCTGCGCGCTATCCGGACGCGGCAGCGCTCGACGACGGCACCGTCCAGCTCACCTACAGCGAGCTGATCGGCGATATCGAGGCCAGTGTGGAATGGCTGGCCGCGAGGGGCGTCGGCCGCGGCGACCGGATCGGGATCCGGATGCCGTCGGGCAGCTATGCGCTGTATGTGGCGATCCTTTCCACGCTGGCCACCGGCGCGGCGTACGTGCCGGTCGATGCCGACGATCCCGACGAACGCGCCGAATTGGTGTTCGGTGAGGCCGGCGTCGTCGCGGTCATCACCGAAGCGGGGCTGCTCCGCGGGCCCGGCTCCTCGCGTGGCTGGCGGGCCACAGCGCCGCTGGCCCTCGACGACGCGTGGATCATCTTCACGTCCGGATCGACCGGCACGCCCAAAGGCGTGGCCGTCACACACCGTAGTGCCGCTGCCTTCGTCGACGCTGAGGCGCAGATGTTCTTGTGTGACAACCCGATCGGGCCGGGTGACCGGGTACTGGCCGGGCTGTCGGTGGCTTTCGACGCATCCTGCGAAGAAATGTGGCTGGCCTGGCGCCACGGCGCCTGCCTGGTTCCCGCGCCGCGCTCGCTGGTTCGTAGCGGGATGGACCTCGGTCCGTGGTTGGTCACGCGCGACGTGACCGTGGTGTCGACAGTGCCTGCGCTAGCCTCGCTGTGGCCCGCCGAGGCGCTGGAAGCGGTGCGGCTGTTGATCTTCGGCGGTGAGGCCTGCCCTGCCGAGTTGGCCGAGCGGCTCGCTGTCGACGGCCGGGAAGTGTGGAACACTTACGGTCCGACCGAGGCCACGGTGGTCGCGTGCGCAGCCATGCTTACCGGTGCCGGGCCGATCAGTATCGGGCTGCCACTGCCGGGCTGGGACCTGGCCGTCGTCAACGCCGACGGCCTCCCGGTCAGCTATGGCGACGTGGGCGAGCTGGTGATCGGCGGCGTGGGGCTGGCCCGCTACCTGGACAAAGACAAGGACGCGGAGAAGTACGCACCGATGCCGACGCTGGGCTGGGACCGCGCCTATCGCAGCGGTGATCTGGTGCGGATGGAACGCGACGGACTGTTTTTCTGCGGCCGCAGCGACGACCAGGTCAAGGTCGGGGGCCGCCGCATCGAGCTGGGCGAAGTCGACTCGGCGCTGGTCCACCTGCCCGGCGTCAGTGGCGGCGCGGCCGCGGTTCGCCACACCGCCACCGGCACGCCGCTGCTGGTCGGCTATCTGGTCAGCGCCGATCCGTTGTTCGACATCGCCGCGGCACGCAAGCTGCTCGCCGAGCAGCTGCCCGCCGCGCTGGTGCCGCGCCTGGTGCAGGTCGACGAGCTGCCCACCCGCACGTCGGGCAAGGTCGACCGGGACGCATTGCCGTGGCCGCCGCCGGGCGGCGCTGACAACTCCGGGGACGCGGAAGCGGCCAACCTCAGCGGCACCGCGGGCTGGCTGGCCGGGTTGTGGCGGGATCTGCTCGGGGCCGCACTGGACACTCCAGACAGTTCGGCGGCGGATTTCTTCGCGCTCGGTGGTGGCTCGCTTTCCGCCGCGCAACTCGTCGCCATGCTGCGGCACCAGTATCCGCAGGTCACCGTCGCCGACCTGTACGACCATCCCCGGCTCGGCTCGCTGGCCGGCTTCCTCGACGAACTTGACCCGCCGCCGCAGGTCACCGAGCGCGTGGTGGCACCGACCCCACGCCGGACGCAAGCTGCGCAGACGTTGCTTTCGGTGCCGTTGGCGACGCTGGCGGCGCTGCCGTGGGTCACCTGGCTCGCGCTGGGCAACAATGTGGCCCGCGCGCTGCATGTGGTGCCGTGGACCGTGGCGGTGAACTGGTGGCTCATCGGGGTGGCGTTCGTCCTGTTCGTCACGCCGGTGGGCCGGATGGGCATCGCGGCGTTGTTCGCACGTATGTTGCTGTCGAAGGTGAAGCCGGGCACTTATCGCCGCGGCGGGTCGGTGCACTTGCGGGTGTGGTTCGTCGAGCGGCTGACCGAGGCCAGCGGTGCCCAGAACCTGGCCGGCGCGCCATGGCTGGTGTACTACGCCCGCGCACTCGGCGCCAATATCGGTAAGGGCGTCGACCTGCACTCGATGCCACCGGTCACCGGGTTACTGACGCTTGGACACCGCTGCGCCGTCGAACCAGAAGTGGATCTGTGCGGGCATTGGGTCGACGGGGACGCGTTCCACGTCGGCGCCATCACCATCGGCGACGACGCGACGGTCGGCGCCCGAACCACGCTGCTGCCCGGCGCGATCGTCGGCAAGAACGCCGACGTGGCACCCGGGTCGGGCGTGCTCGACAAGATCAAAAACGGCCAGTACTGGAAGGGCTCGCCCGCGGTGAAGTCCGGCAGGGTCAACCACCCGTGGCCTGACGAACGGCCACCGACCAGAAGCCGATGGGTACCCATCTACGGGCTGACGTCGCTACTGCTCAGCGCTTTGCCACTGATCGCTGCGGCGACCGTCCTTGCGGTGATCGGAGTAGCCGTTCACCGCACCCACAGGCTGTCGCAGGCGGTGCTGCCCGCGCTGCTGTGGACACCGGTCGCAACGCTGGCCGCACTCGTGGTGTACGCGCTGTTGACGATGATCGCGGTGCGCACGCTGTCACTCGGCCTGCGGGAGGGGTACCACCCGGTGCGCAGCCGCGTCGGCTGGCAGCTCTGGGCGACGGAGCGGCTCATGGACGCGGCGCGTAATTACCTGTTCCCGCTGTATGCCAGCCTGCTGACACCGATGTGGCTGCGGCTACTCGGCACCAAGGTCGGCCGCGGCACCGAGATCTCCACGGTGTTGCTCACCCCCAAGTTCGCAGTGATCGAGGACAGCGCATTCCTGGCCGACGACACCATGGTCGCGTCCTACGAACTCGGCGGCGGCTGGATCTACACGGCGAAGACCACCGTCGGCAGGCGCGCGTTCCTGGGCAATTCAGGCATCGCCCAGCCAGGCCGCCGCGTCCCCAACGACGCACTGGTCGCGGTGCTGTCGGCCGCGCCGCCCAAGGCCAAGCGTGGCTCGTCCTGGCTGGGCAGCCCGCCGATGCGGCTGCGCCGGCGCCCTGCCGAGGCCGATGCAGCGACCACATATAACCCGCCACTACGGTTGAAGGTGATGCGGGCGGTGGTGGAGACGTTCCGGTTGCTGCCGGTGATCGTGACGGTCGCGATCGGGTTGGCCGTACTGGGCGCACTGCAGGCGCTGGCAAGGATATTCGGCATCTGGTGGGCGGCGCTGTGCGGCGGACTGGTGCTCTTGGCGGCCGGCGCGGTTGCCGGCGCTGTCACGGTCGCCGCGAAATGGCTTGTGGTGGGCCGGATCAGAGCCGGCGAGTTTCCGCTGTGGTCGTCGTTCGTGTGGCGCAACGAGGTCGCCGATACGTTCGTCGAAACCGTCGCGGCGCCGTGGTTCGCCCGTGCGGCCAGCGGGACGCCGGTGATGAACATGTGGCTACGAGCACTGGGCGCCCACATCGGGCGTGGGGCGTGGTGTGAAACCTATTGGCTGCCTGAGGCGGACCTCGTCTCGCTGGGCAAGGGGGCCACCGTCAACCGCGGCTGCGTGGTGCAGACACATCTGTTCCATGACCGGATCATGCGGATGGACCCTGTCGTGCTGGAACCCGGCGCCACCCTTGGCCCCCATTGCGTCGCGCTGCCCGCCGCTCGACTGGGCTCCGGTGCTACCGTCGGCCCCGCGTCGCTGGTGGTGCGCGGCGACGAGGTGCCGTCGTCGACGCGCTGGCAGGGTAATCCGATCAGACCCTGGGACCTCGGCCGTAAAAAGACAACAGGCAAGAAGGCGTCGGCGCGCGGCGTCGGGGACACCGCAGCGTGAAACCTTCTGCTAAGACGGCCAAGAAGAGCTCGGATAAGGACACGGTGATCGACGAGTACCTCCCGAAGAACGGCAACCCGGGCTACCAAGTGTCAAGCTACGAGCTGGATCTGGAGTACAAGGTCTCGATCAACCGGCTGTCCGGATCGGCGACGATCACCGCGATGACCCTTGACGAGTTGCAGAACCTCACGCTCGACCTGTCCAACGCGCTGAAGGTGTCGAAGGTATCGGTGAACGGCAAGCCCGCCGCCCACTTCTCCTGTCGAGGCGGCAAGTTACGCATCCAGCTGGCATCGAAACTTGCGACCGGGGCGGCGTTGTCGATCGTGGTGCGCTACGGCGGCTCGCCCAGACCGCTGCGATCACTGTGGGGCGACGTCGGTTTCGAGGAACTGGCCGACGGCGTGCTGGTCGCCGGGCAACCCAACGGCGCCGCGTCGTGGTTCCCCTGCAACGACCACCCCAGCGCCAAGGCCGCCTTCCGCATCCAGATCAGCACCGAAAGCCGGTACCGGACGGTCGCCAACGGCGAGCTGGTGTCGCGCCGGGTTCGAGCTTCGCAGACGGTGTGGACCTACGAACAACCTGAACCGACTTCGACCTACCTCATCACGCTGCAGATCGGCATCTACAAGTTGGCGCCGCTGACGCGGACGCCGGTGCCGATACAGGCTGTATTGCCCGAGCGGCTGCGCCGCAATTTCGGTCACGACTTCGCCCGCCAACCCGAGATGATGGAGCTGTTCGTCGAGCTGTTCGGACCGTATCCGCTGGCCAACGGGTACACGGTCGTCGTCACCGACGACCCGCTGGAGATACCGCTTGAGGCCCAGGGGATTTCGATCTTCGGCGCCAACCACTGCGACGGCTCACGAGCCAGCGAGCGGCTGATCGCCCACGAGCTGGCGCACCAGTGGTTCGGCAACTCGGTGACCGCGCGGCAATGGCGTGACATCTGGCTGCACGAGGGATTCGCGTGCTACGCGGAGTGGTTGTGGTCCGAACACAGTGGCGGCCCCAGCGCAGATGAGCTCGCCCGTCGGTATCACGAACAGCTGCGTGGGAAGCCCCAAGACCTGTTGCTGGCCGATCCCGGACCACGCGACATGTTCGACGACCGCGTGTACAAGCGCGGCGCTTTGACCCTGCACGCGCTGCGCGGGCGGCTGGGCGGCGAGAACTTCTTTGCGCTGCTCAAGGATTGGACGAGCCGGCATCGCCATGGCACGGTCGTCACCGACGACTTCACCGGCCTGGCTGCAAATTACTCCGGCGAGTCGCTGCGTCCGTTGTGGGATGTGTGGTTGTACTCGACGCAAGTGCCGTGATTGGTTGCAGCCCTCGTTTACAAGTCAGCCAGATCGTCAGGAACATCGACGGCGTGTTCCTTGAGCGTCTCGAGACCGACTACCTCGAGCGTGCGTTCGTGAGTCGAAGCCAACACCACTGGGGCGGCGCAACCATCGTGATGAGCCCGTAACCAGTTCAGGGCGGTGACGCACCAGCGGTCGCCGGGTAGCAGGCCGGGAAACCGGTACTCGGGAACCGGCGTCGACAAGTCATTGCCGATGGAACGCTGGTGCTCCAGGAATTCAGCGGTCACTACTGCACAGATCGTGTGCCTGCCGAGGTCCTCCGGCCCGGTCGAGCAACAACCATCCCGATAAAAACCGGTGAGTGGGTCAGCGCCGCACTGTTGCAGCGGGTCGCCCAGCACGTTTCGATCTGGCACCTGCTTAGTATCACGCTCCGTGGCGCGAAGTTTGCAGGGGCCTTCGCCATCCGCGGCCGATCCTGCGCTCGACAACCCGCCATCCGGTAGCCGGCCACCGACCGGCCCTAAGGCTCGCGGCGACGGGGCTCGGCCGATACTTCTCGATCTTGCTAGCGCGCGGTAGGTTACGCGATGTGAAAGTCACCGGGGCCTTCCTCGCCGAAGCCGCAGCGACGGTAGATAACAAGCTCAATGTGCAGGGCGGCGTACTGTCCAGGTTCACAGTCGGCCCTGAGCGGCGGGTCCAGTTTGTGCTGGTGGTACTGACTAGGGCTGATGACGACTCCGACCTGCGGGTGGCGGTACAGGTCAAGCCTCCGACGCTTGGCGATCCGATAGAACGGCAGTTCGTGGTGCCAGAGGCCGCCGTCGGTGAGTTCCCGGGCTTCGCTTTCTTCGATATCGCGGTCAACCTGCCTTCCGACGGCCGCTGGGTTGTCGTGGTGAACGGCGGCGCCGACGCGGTCTCACTACCGCTTGTGGTGGATAGCTGGACCCCGCCGTCACCGTTGGCGTTTTGACCGGTCCGCCTTCTGGACGCTGCAGCGGACAGCCATGGCGTGGGAGAACAGACCGATGCCCGCCCCGAGGATGGGCCAGACCGGCCAGAAGTACCAGGCGCCAGCAGTGATCGCAAGCGTCAGCCAGATACCGATCATCACTACCGACGCAGCCAGGTAAGCGATCAGATGAATCTGTAAGCCGCGGCGTGCGATCGCGATTCTGGTAGCACGCCGCTGCGGGTCGGTGCGGACGATCCGCCTGACGGGAAGGTCGCTGAGCACCTGGTTCAGTGCTCCGGCGGTCTGCACCTGCAGAGCTTGGTTCAGTCTGGTCTCATATTCCGGTATCGATAGATATCCCTGGGTGAATGCTTGACCCAGGCGGGAGATGACTTTCTCCCGCTCGTGGTCGCCGACTCGGACGCTGTCGGCTGACTGCTGCGGTGCGGGCGCTGTGCTGGTGATATTCATGGTTTGTCCCTCGAATTTCCGCGTGCAAGGTGCCAGGTCAGCTGACGATCGGCTCGGCGAGTGCTTCCGGAATGCCGTGGGCAGCGAAGATTTCCATCGAATCGGCGACGAGCTGCGAGTCTTCATTGGCGTCGATGTCAACCACCTTTCCCCAGCGCATCTGCACGATGTGCACCCCGTGGTTCTCGTAGGGTGTGCCGTCGGGCAAGGTTTGACTGCCAACCCAACGGATGATGACCGTTGTGTTGTGCGGCCAGCCTTTGACCCAGACATCGCGGACGGCCAGCTTCAACGAGGGGCCCAGCCGGCCCAGCCGCTCAAACCAGCGGCCCAGTGCGTCGCGATCGTGACGCTCCCCACCGAGCGCATGGTGTCCGCCGAAGCGGTGATGGATGTCGGGCACGCAGTCCTCGAGGATGGCGGCGTAATCACGCTGGTTGACGCGCTCGAAGTTCTTGGCCGCGATCCGCTTGACGATCGTGTGATACATCGGTGATTTCCCTCTCCTACGTGTTTGACACTGTCAAACTCCTCAATCCAGCATCTCAGACGTGTTTGACACTGTCAAGCCATCCGGGTGAGAATCTCCGTATGGCTGCTACCCGCCCCCAAGTCCGCGAGGCTCTGCTGGCGGCCGCGCGCGCAGAACTCGTCGAGCACGGTAGAGCCGGGATCAGCCTGCGGGCCGTCGCCCGGCGCGCCGGCCTCTCACATGCCGCACCCAAATACCACTTTCGAGACCGGGCCGGGTTGCTCACCGCGATCGCCACGGAGGGGTTTGATGCGCTCGCGCGTCACCTCTCCGGTGTGCACGAATCAGACGCTCGGCGGCAACTTGCGGCCCTGGGTCGGGCCTACATCGAATTCGGCTTGTCTCATCGGGCCCTTTTTGAACTGATGTTTACCCCAGGCGAATTGCGCGCCAAGGATGCAGAACTCGTCGCGGCACAACAGCAGGCCATTGGTGCGTTGACCAGCGCGGTAAGCCGGCTGGGCGAAACCGACACCACCCCATCAGGCGCTCCGAAGCTGGCGTTGATCAGTTGGGCCGTTGTCCACGGCCTGGTGGTGCTTGCCCGTGACGGTGCTCTGCAGGCTGCGGCCGCGCCAGAAGGCAACAATGCCGCTGAGCTCGCCTATGCCCTCACCGACCAGTTCACCGAGTTCGTCGCGAAAAGTATTGCACTGTAACCAAGTCTGTCAGGTGAGTGCAGGCAGTACGGTGTCGGTGAGGAGCTGGACCGACTTCCACGCTTCGTCAATCGGCATCCCACCGACTAGCGGGTGTAACACGATCGGTCCATAGTGCTTGGAGTCTCGGACTTCTGCGATGAGCTGGTCGGGAGTCAGAAACCGATATCGTCCCGACGCCTTGACCTCGTCCAGCGTTTGGACTCCGGGCAGGTGCATCAAGGAACGTTCGTCACTGGACCATCCACCGTAGGTGACTGCCTCCCAGAGGATGTAGTCGCCGAGTTCTGCCCATGCCCGGTCCGGATCCTCGTGCAGGTAGATCATTCCGCGGTTGATCGGTCCAGGCATGATGACAAATGGCGCGATGCCGGCGTTTGCGCACAACTCGCGATAGTAGGCGGCGATGCCGGGCAGGTGGTCGGCCAGGCTGAGCGGCAGGCCGAAACGCGCTGCCCGCCGCGCTGTAGCACGCGCGCCGCCGCCGACATACAGCGGCGGATGCGGCCGGGTCCACGTACCGGTGCAGACTCCCGCGTCAGAATCGGCGCCCGACCAGACCGACAGCATTCGCTCGACCAGGCTATCCATCAGCTTGCCCCGCTGGCTGAAATCCACCCGCAGCGAATCGTATTCGATCGTGCGATAGCCCAGACCCACTGTGGTGTGCAGCCGGCCCCGACTCATGTTGTCGACGAGCGCGATGTCTTCGGCGAGCCGGACCGGATTCCACAACGGTCCGAGCGCACAGTCCACGCTGGCGATCAGCCTCTCGGTTCGCGCCAGCAACATCGCCGCGGCCATGATTGGATTGCAACTCCATCCATGTCCTGTCGCGTGATGCTCATCGACGCTCACCGTGGTAATCCCCCGGGACTCGCCCCACTGCGCCAGTTCGAGCGCAGCAGTCAAGAGCCCGCTCTGCAAGCGCGGCTCGCCCTCCGGCGAGGCGAAGTTGAAGCGCAGCACCGCCGGCAACATGTGCGGCATCCGGTCAGGCGTCAGCAGGCGGTGCCGCCTGTGACTGCAGGAATGCGGGAAAGTCGGGAAACAGTGCGCGGTCGACGATCTCGATGCGGGTGCCGAAGGCGTCGATGTAGTAGGCGAACAGCGCCAGATCGGGCGGGGAGACGTCGGCGGTGGCTTCGAACGTGAAGCCGTTGTCCTCCAGGATCCGGGCGGTGTCGGCGAGGTCGTCGGTGAAGTAACCGAGGTGATGGATGGAGTTTCCGGGTGCCGCCGCCCAGGGACTTGCGGGAACCTCCTTGATGAGCTCTAGGTGCGGACTTTCCAGCGAGTAGACGAATGTCGACGAGAGCTCGTGGGTCCCGGTGGTGGTGCGGAAGGGCAGCGTATAGGTCAGCGGAGTGATCCACCGGTAGCCGGCCAGCGCGCTCAGGCGGGCCATTGCCGCATCGAGGTCGGGCACGATGATGCCGGTGTGGTAGAAGTCCTCGGGCTTTAATGCGAATGCCATGGCTTGTCCTCCGGTGTGGGTGTTAAACGCAGTCCGACGCGCCGTCGACGACGAAGACCGCGCCGCTCGTGTAGCTGCCCGCAGCAGCCATGGGCGCCGTCACGAGTTGCTCTTTATCTGTTGATTGAGCCAGGCGGACTCCCAGAAGTTGGTGCTGCCTGCCAGCAGACTTTCGTGCGCTTCCCTCAGTACCGCACGCGCCCCAGGATGGTCTCCGGGGACAAGCTCGGCCAGGTGGATCGCGTGCAGCGGGCGGCCCGCACCGAGGTGCGTCCGTGCCCGATCCACGAGTGCGCCGGCGCCCGCCAGTTCGACGAGGTCAGCGCTGACGGCGTCGAAACCAACGGGATACAGCTCGGTCGTTGAACGGTGATGGAACCAGCCCGAGTAGTTCTCCCAGATGGCCCGCACATCCCAGGCGACCTTTCCGTAGCCTTGGCCCACTTCGTATTCCGTGGGCAAGGCGATCTCGCGCATCAGAGTCTGAAGGTCTTTGCCTGCGTTCATCCCGGCAACGGTCTGGTCGTGAATGTATTGAATGGCGTCACGCAGCCGAGTCAGCTCCGCGTTGATACGATCGGCGCCCGCGATCGGTTCGAAGTGACCGGTCACCAGGAGTTCAGGATGCAGATCGCGCACCCGGTCGACCGACGCGATAGCGCTCAGGGCGTCCCGGTAGCGGTCGCCCCGCATGGTGACGAGATTGGGAATGTGGCCGAAGATTGGGCCAAACGTATTTCCGCACAGACATATTCGTTCGTCCGGCAGCCACACCAGCAGAGAGTCGGTGGTCTCTCCGCCGGGTACCGAGATCAGCTGCATTCGTCGCCCGCCGACATCCAGGGTGAGCGTGTCCTCGAAGTCGAGATCGACGGCGGGAACGCTCTGGCCAGCCAGTCGCTTGGTCCCGAGACGCTGTTGAATCGCCTGGATGCCGGTCGCCAGGGTGTCTTTGAAGGCGAATGCGCTGCGGCTGGCACGATACGGGATGAGGCGTTCGTTATCGTCGCGCCACTGCGTCCAGTTCGCTTGCGCGACAACCGTTGTATCAGGGTCACGGACGCTATCGAGGCCGCCGACGTGGTCCACGTGGCCCTGCGTGAAGATGATGTAGCGCACCGGCGAGGAATCGACAGCGTCGAAGTTGGCACGGTGAACCGGGCCCTCGAAGCCCATGCCGGTGTTGACGATCACCCGTCCCTCAGCTGTGGTCAACAAATAGGAGTTCGACAGCCCCGGCGAGCACCAGAGTCCCGGGGCAATCTGCTCGGCCTTTTCGGCTGCCGCCGGGCGCATGGCGTCGGCGCCGGGCCGGCCTCGATAAACGGGTTCGAACTGTTGCGCGTCGGTGCTCATCGCTGGCTTTCAGGGCTGGTTACTGGCTTGGTTCTGTCGGCTTGGCTATGTCTCGGGGTAGACGTCGAACCTGTCGAAGTAGAAGGCGAACCGCTCGCGGAGTTCGTCGGCCGAGATAGCGAAGTGCCGTTGCAGGTGGTAGTTGATACGGCCGTGCTTGCCGCGCGGATTGCCGTCCAGGTATCGCTGGAAGCGTCGGCGCACCTTCGGTGTCAATTCGACGTCGGCCCGCTCGTAAAGCTGTTCCAGCAGTGGCATTTCGTTGCCGTTCAGATGATGGAAGCTGACATCGATGCTGTGTTCGGGCAGCACCAGATCGCGGTCGCGTACGCACGCGCTGAGCAGTCGGTGCACCCGGTCACTCCAGTAGTCCAGCAGCCAGCCTGGGTCGATGCTCGTCCTGCGCAGCCGATCCGAATAGGCCATCATGGTGATCGCCGACTGGATGACCGCAACGGGATCGCGGTGCGTGAAGGCCACTGTCGCGTCAGGGAAGGTCGCCATCAACGGGCCGAGCTGCTCACAGTGCTGGGGACTCTTGAGCACCCAGGTGTGCGGGCCGCGTAGGAATGTCAACGCCTGCAACACTTTTTTCATGTAGGCGTAGTGCCGAGTCTGGTCGAGCCCAAGGTAGTAATCACGCCAATCGGGCACGCGCGCATGCCACTCCAGGACGTAGCCGGCCAGATCCAGGTCGAGGAGCTCGACCTCCTCCTCGATCGCCTCGGGAAACCGGTCGTGCATGGCGGCCACCACAGGAGCGCTGACCATGAGTGCGTCGTGCTCGGACTTGGCGCGTGTGTAGCGCGGATCGGCCCCGAAGATGTCAGGACCCTGGCCGAGTGCCGGTATCGGATCCTGGCTCTCCCAGTACGGCAGCGCGCGCCGGCGTGGATCGGTCGCGATGAGATTCACCAGGTGAGTGGTGCCCGATCGCGGCATCCCGACCACGATGAAGGGCTTCTCCATCGGGATCGACTCGATCTCTGGATAACGCTTGATGAGGTCGGTCAATGACAGCCGATTCCGCAGCAGGCGAACTACTCGTTGCCGCAGGGCCGAGCGAGTGAGCTGGGTCAGGCCCTCATCGGCTTCGATCGCGGCCACGTGCGCAGTCAGGCGGTCCCCGAAGCCGTCCGCGTCGTCCAGGTCGTCACCCACACCTGCCTGGTCGATGGCCTCGGCCAGCATCTGTTCGATGTCGAATTCGATGTGTTTGGCTTCGGTGAACTGCAGAACCTGACGTTGGACTTCAGTGAGCTTGGGCGACGTTAGATCGTCGAAGTCGATGTCAGCAATGCCGGGGCCCGCAGAAGCCATGCGACCGCCTCCTCGACATGTCGTTCGAAATATGACTCAGACGGTAGACGCGGTGAGAAGCGCTGCGCTAACCCGCCTGGTCCGGTGCACCTCGTCAGTGCCGATGACCTTCCCGGCTGGCAGATCCAGCGCGTCTGCGGCGAAGTCTTCGGGCTCACTGTCCGGTCACGAAATGCCTTCTCCCAGTTCGGTGCTGGATTCAAATCGATGTACGGCTGTGCCACCGCCGCAGCCCGAGCAGCCCTACGCCGCGGGCTGATGCACGGGAGCACAGAGCCCGAGGCTTTTTCGCACGACTTGGTCGGCATATCGCGGACTTCAATATGGGTTTCGACACGGTCTCGGATGCATACCCATTCGTGGATCACTGATCACAAGAGCCCCGCTGGTCACTATCGTCACATAGATCAAGTGATGACGTCAATGCGGCGTCCTGCCATGCGGAAAGGTGTGACATGTCGCCGATTACTCGAACCGTCTCGCTGTTTGTGGCGTCGGCGGCGGCTACCGGACTGATCGCCACGATCGGTCTCGCGCCACCAGCGAGCGCCATGCCGTGCAACGCGCCTGAAGCGAACATTCCTCCCCCCACCACGCCCGCAGCGATGCCCGCGCCCGCTCCCGTCGTGCAACAACCGACTGGGCGCAGGCCTTCCAATGCGAATGACTCGGCGCCGCTACCCAAGCTGGGGCCGCTGATCGCTTCTTTGATCAAACCGGGCGCGGGGGCCCGATACTCCGCGCCGCTTCAAAATCAAGCGGCGGTGGCGCCCGGGCCTAATCCGCCGGCCCCGGGCAACCCGCAGGTCCCGAATGCGACCCAGGCTGTCCCCAACGCAGCCCCGGTTGATCCGCAGCCGGCAGCGGAGCCTCCCTCGATCGCCGGGGCTCCGACATCGCTCGTCGACTGGGTGACCGGACCGAACGGTCCGAATAAAACCCTCGAACGTTTCGGCATTTCCGGGACCGACCTCGGAATCCCCTGGGATAACGGTGATCCCAGCAACCATCAGATCCTCATGGCCTTCGGCGACACCTTCGGGTATTGCAGCGTGCATGGGCAGCAATGGCGGTACAACACGCTGTTCCGCAGTTCAGACCATGACCTGTCCCATGGAATCCACGTGGCCAACGGCGTGCCTAACGACAGATATTCGGGCTCACCGGTGTGGACAACCGGCCTTTCCAAACAGGTCGTCTACTCCATCCATCGAGCACCGAACGAGACGGGAATCATTCCGACCGCCGCCATCTCCATCGGGAGAACTCAGTACATGAACTTCATGTCCATCAAGCAATGGGGCCGCGATGGCGACTGGTCGACGAACTACTCGGCAATCGCGAGGTCAAACGATAATGGGCAGACCTGGGGAATCTACCCGGGCACCATCCGCTCAACCTCGGCGGACGCTGTCCCGGGAGCGGGGTTCACGCCGGGAAATGAGCATTTTCAGATGGGTGCGTTCATGAAGGGTAACGACGGTTACCTCTACTCGTTCGGGACCCCTCCGGGGCGCGGTGGTGCGGCGTTCCTGTCGCGAGTTCCACAAAGCGCTGTGCCGGATCTCACCAAGTACCAGTACTGGAACGGTGACGGAGACGGACACTGGGTGGGGAACAATCCTGGGGCGGCGACGCCGATCTTCCCGGGTCCGGTGGGCGAAATGTCGGCACAATACAACTCCTATCTCAAGCAATACTTGGTGCTCTATACCGACGGCGGCAGCAATGACGTCGTGGCGAGGACTGCGCCAACTCCGCAAGGGCCGTGGAGTCCGGAGCAACCGCTGGTGTCTTCATTCCAGATGCCCGGAGGCATCTACGCGCCCATGATCCATCCCTGGTCGTCGGGCAGGGACCTCTACTTCAATCTCTCGCTGTGGTCGGCCTACGACGTGATGTTGATGCACACTGTGCTGCCCTAAGCTGCGACTCATTGCTGTAGGACGCCGTCGTGCCACGGAACGTCAGCACTTTGGCTGACCGAGTGCGGCGGGTACCGCCGGGTGACGCCGAGATAACAACCCAACCTCAAATCGCAGCACATCGTTGAGCCGGACCGAACACATCGCCCGGGAAACTTATGGTCGCCTCGTGCACCGTCGAACGGCCCTGAAACTACCGCTGCTGCTGGCAGCAGGCACGGCCCTGGCCCAAGCGCCCCGCGCCTCTGCCGAGCCGGGCCGGTGGTCGGCTGACCGTGCCAACCGCTGGTATCAGGCCCAAGGCTGGCTCGTCGGCGCGAACTACGTCACCTCAACCGCCATCAATCAGCTCGAGATGTTTCAGCCGGGCACTTACGACCCCGGGCGCATCAACGGCGAGCTGGGCTTGGCCCGGTTTCACGGGTTCAACACTGTGCGGGTCTTCCTGCACGATCAGCTGTGGGCCCAGGATCAGAGCGGCTTCCAAAGCCGTCTCGCGCAGTTCGTCGCCATCGCGGCGGGCCACGGCATCAAACCGCTCTTTGTCTTGTTCGACTCCTGTTGGGACCCGTTCCCCCGGCCAGGTCGCCAGCGCGCGCCCAGACCTGGAGTGCACAACTCGGGTTGGGTGCAGAGTCCGGGTGCTGAGCACATCGATGACCGCCGCTACAGCGGCATTCTGTACAGCTACGTCACGGGAGTGTTGAGCCAATTCCGTAATGATGATCGCGTGTTGGGTTGGGACCTGTGGAATGAACCCGACAATCCCGCGCGCGTGTACAGCAAGGTGGAGAGGAAGGACAAGCAGGAGCGTGTCGCAGAGCTGCTCCCCCAAGTGTTCCGCTGGGCACGTTCAGTTGATCCCAGTCAACCGCTGACGAGCGGCGTGTGGCGCGGTGACTGGGGCGAGCCACAGGGGCGCAGCGCAATCAGTGATATTCAAATGGACAACGCCGACGTGATCACGTTCCACTCCTATGCCGAACCCGCGGGCTTTGAGGCCCGCATCAATGAGCTTGCCCCACTGGGTCGGCCGATTATCTGCACCGAGTACCTGGCTCGGACCCGGGGCAGCACTGTTGAAGGAATCCTGCCAATCGCGAAGCGGCACAACGTTGGCGCACTCAATTGGGGTTTGGTAGCCGGGAAAACTCAGACGTACCTGCCGTGGGATTCATGGGATCACCCGTACCCAACGCCCCCGAAAGTATGGTTCAGCGACCTACTAAGACCCGACGGACGGCCTTTCCAGGACAGTGAAATTCAAACGATTCGGGGGCTGACCGGCGGGCAAAGCCAGGCCTGAACGTGGCAAAACGGCGCGGCCAAGGTTACGGCCTTGCCAACTGCACGGGCAACGATATTCAGCGCTTGTGGGGTGTTCGCCGCACATGATCCGGAAAACCCCCGCAGCGAAAGACCGCCGTTGACATGAGGTGTCTTGGAAAATCAGACTTGGTGTGGTGATGCCTTGGCAAGCCCGGATGTTCACGAGCACGTTGGCAGGATTAGCGGGAGATGCTGACTCGGTCGGCGAAATATTCGTGACGACAAGTGACGTAGCTGCGATTGGGGCTGTGTAAAACGTCAGCGAACGTACGTTGCTTCGAGGGACTGCCGAAGGGCTGAGCGAGAAGGAGCAGTGATGAACTTTTCGGTATTGCCGCCCGAGGTCAATTCGGTGCTGCTGCTTGATGGACCGGGTTCGGGACCGATGTTGGAGGCGGCGGCGGCCTGGGACGGGATCGGCAGTGAGTTGAGCTCAGCGGCGAACGTGTGTAGCTCGGTAACCTCAGACCTGACGGGCCAGGCCTGGCAAGGTCAGGCGTCGGCGTCCATGACGAACGCGGTCGCCCGGTATGTGAGCTGGCTGGGAGGGGCAGCCGCTCAAGCCGAACAGTCGGCAACCCAAGCCCGGGCGGCCGCCATCGCCTATGAGGCGGCGCTGGCAACAATCGTGGAGCCTGGACTGATAACGGCCAATCGCGGCCAGCTGGTGTCGCTGGTGAGCTCGAACCTGTTCGGTCAAAACGCCCCGGCGATCGCGGCCGCCGAAGCTGAATATGAGCAGATGTGGGCTCAGGATGCCGCCGTGATGAGCGGATATCATGCCAGTGCGTCGGCAACGGTCGCACAGCTGGGATCGTGGGGGCAAGCGCTGGAAGATCTGCCGGGGCTGCCAGGCCAATTCGACAGAGCTATCGGGAACGGGCTCGCGTTCGTTCAGCAGGAAATTCAGCAGACCTCCACAACAGTGACCACCGGGATCACCCAGGTGGCCAACATCTTCGTCACCGATATCTTCGGGTCGCCGGCCAGTCCGCCGATCCCGGCAACGCTGGGAGGGACCTTCACCGGCACACCGTCACTGGCAACCAGATTTGAAAATGCTGCGCTGTTGCCGGTAAAGCCTGTCCTGGGCTTGTCCGGACTCGAAACTCAAGCTGCAGGTCCAGGTTCCCCACTTTTGTCGCTGTTCGCCAGCGACGTCCCGCCGATATCGCTGTTCATCGGCAACTCCCCGCCACAGTTTTTGACGTTGTTGCTGGGGGAAACGGTCCAGCACACCACGTATGACGGGATGACCGTCGTGCAGATCACGCCTGCCCATCCGTCCGGCCACTACGTGGTTGCCATTCACGGTGGCGCGTTCATCTTTCCGCCCTCAATCTTCCACTGGCTCGATTACACGGTGATGGCCTACCAGACTGGCGCGACCATCGAAGTGCCGATCTACCCGTTGCTGCAGCAAGGCGGTACTGCCGGCACGGTCGTACCCGAAATGGCCGGCCTCATCTCCATGGAAATCGCTCAACACGGGGCTCCCAACGTCAGCGTGTACGGTGACTCCGCGGGCGGCACCCTCGCACTAGCGGCCGTCGAATACATGGTGAACCAGGGTGACCCCGTACCGGCGTCAATGGTTCTGCTATCCCCATGGTTAAACCTAGCGTTGACCAATCCAAACATTGCGTTCGTCCACGATCCCCTGCTCCCTGTTGGGCCTGGGCAACAGATCGGTAAGGAGTGGGCAGGCAATCTCCCCGAAAACAACTATGAGGTGAGTCCGCTCTTTGGCTCGCTCAAAGGACTCCCGCCGACCTATGTCTACTCGGGCTCCCTCGATTCACTCGCACCCGACGTGCTTGTCCTCCAGCAAGAAGCCGTAACCCAGGCAGCCCCGATCAGCTTCGTCCTACGCACCGGCGAAATACACGACTGGGTACTGCTCACTCCAGACGGTTTCCGCTACCTCCCGCAGATCTACCAGGAACTCGGCGATTAGCCGGTGCCATAGGCCCACCAGTCATACACACCAGGCACCGGGCACAGGTTCTTGTACGCCGCAATAACGAACTGAGCCGCTTGGTCGGTGGACATTGTCGGATAGGTCTTCTGCAAAGTCGCAGCCGCCCGATCACCGGTGTAGCCGCCCTGCCAAAGCTCCCAGCACACGTTGTAACCGTCTGCCAATATCGCCGGTTCCACTCCGACGAGGCCTTCCGCCTGCACGGCAGCCAAGAAGTCTTGAACTGAGTGATGTTTGTGTACAGGGTTGGCGCCGGCCGGTGCCGCCAGCCCTACCGCAATGAGAGCCATAGAGGCACTGACCAGGACTTTCTCAATCATTTCGGCTTCGTAGATAAGGTCGTACGCGCTTCCTTGTACGGCGGTGGTCACGGGGATGCGGGCCAGCTGGCTATGCCGCACGACGCAGCCAGCGCTGTTGACATCAAGTACTTTCTCCAGTTCTCGGCAGCGAATACAAGAACTAACCTGTGAAATGGCCTTTTCCTGAAACGCATGTTGGTGCTGTACCGAGTTGTGGGCGCACCTACGGCGCCGCCCACCCCGTCGCCGCCTTTTTAATCAGCATGATTCTAACAATCGGCGCGCAAGCTTACCGCTGGCTGTGTTCTGGCCGGGTGCATCCTGTCCTTTGGATGCGAGTCAGCTGTCAGCGGCCAAACGCCGCGCGGGTTCGGCGTAGCTGACTGGTGAGCCACACCCACGTGTCATCGGACCGGGTCGACATGCCTCCCCAAGGAATCGAGTTGAGCCGAAGTCCCCAGGGCGATCAGGATCGTGTCAGGATCCAGGCGTGTGTCCGGAGCCGGGTTCGCGATGAACTGGCCACTCGCGGTCCGTATGGCCAGCACCAACGCCCCGGTCGTCAACCCAAGAGCCGTATCGGCCAAACACCGACCGACCAAAGGCGAGGCGGAAGTGATCTTCATTTCCTCGATCCGGTAATCGAGAGTCTCGTCGTGCATGACAACGTCGAGGAACTCGGCCACGTGCGGCTGCAACGCAAACGCCGCCATCCGCCGCCCGCCGATCAGTTGCGGATTGACGGCCCGGTTGGCGCCGGCCCGCAACAATTTAGACCTCGAGTCCTCCGTACGCGCACGGGCGATGATGACGAGATCGGGCCGCAACGCTCGACTGGACAAGGTCACGTAAACGTTGTCCGCATCGGTGTTCAGCGCCGCGATCAGCGCATGGGCACGCTTGATGCCGGCGGCCTCCAGGATGCTGTCGTCGGTGACATCGCCCAGCACCGTCGGATAGTTGAGACCCTGCAGGCGATCGGGGTCTCGGTCGACGACGACGATCTGCTTCCCGAGCGCGTTGAGATACAGCACGCTGGCCTGACCAACGCGGCCCCATCCGCAGATGATGAAATGACCAGTCATCCGGTCTATCTGCCGGTCCATCCGCCACCTCCCCAGCTGCTGGCGTAGATGCCCCTCGATGAGCGCTTCGAGGAGGACCCCGAACGTGTACAGCGCGGTTCCCACACCCACCAGGATCAGCACGATCGTGAAGAACTCGCCCACCGTGGACAGCGGGTGAACCTCGCGGAAACCTACCGTCGTGATCGTCGTGACCGTCTGATACAACGCATCGACAAATCCGAAGCCGAGGATCACATAGCCCACAGTTCCGGCAACGATCACCAACCAAAACGCTAACAGCGCTCGGCCAATCCGCCGCACAGAACTCACTTCGTAGATTGTGCACCCATACGCGGACCACTCTCACCGGGCGCCCCTCTGCGTTTGCTGGGGCCGCCAAGGCAGGCCGCGCGCGAACTCCAGGCCGGCCTGATCAGTTGCCGGCGGCTTGCGCTTACTTCCAGGCAAACACCGGTTGTTCCAGCTTGTCGACCGGGTCATGGCGGCCTTCCAGGCACAGCCACCGCAGTTGCAACAGCACCGCACCGGTCGGCGCGTGGATAAGGTCGTTCCCCAACGGTATTTGCACGACCGGATGCGGGCTCTCCGGAATGGAGATAAAACGCGGCGAATCGTCGCGTTGCAGTTGGTGCAATCCCACCCGGTAGACCGCCACCACCTCGTCGGGTGCAGGACGGGGATCGAGCTTGCCGCCACCCCAGATCACCACCGGGGTGATGACGTATCCCGACCGTGTCGGATAGTCGTCGAGGATTCCCAACACGGTCGAGCCGGACAGCCTGATGCCCAACTCTTCGTCCAGTTCCCGCAGGGCGGCCTCGACCACGGTTTCGCCCGGGTCCACGCGGCCGCCAGGCAGCGCCCACTGCGCGGGATGTGAAGTGAGGCGGGATGCCCTGCGGCACAGAAGGAAAGCAGCACCTCCTGACGCACCGACCATACGGCCGTCAAGACCGGCCGCTATCGGTCGCCCAGCAATCCAGTCGTCCACAGGCGCCGGGTCCACCCGGTCCTCGCCAATCTCGGAGTCGACCACCACCACCGCGACTGCCGCGTGCCGCTTCGTCGGGTCGGTCACGACACGGCGGTCGTGACTCGCCAAATGTTCCCGGAACCGTTCACGCAGCGGCTCGTCATAGGTGATCGTCACCGCTCGACCATAGGTCGCGGCCGCGCCGAGCCGCCTACTGTGTCTGGTTTCGAGACATCGCCGGCGGCATTGACACCTGTTCGACTCGATTTTTCACTAATTGTTCCACCGCGACGACGAGGCTGTGTAATTGAACGGATCGTGGCCGCTATAACCAGGGTGAGGTAGGAGGAGTTTCTCGATGTCGGAGGAAGGACAGGCCAGACTGTTCGATGCTTTGACGACCAAGGGCACAGCCTTCACGGTGGAGGAGCGCCGCAGGTTCGGTCTGCTGGGCCTGCTGCCGACCACGGTGAAAACCCTCGCGGAGCAAGTCGAGCACTGCTGGCATGAGTTCTCCACTCGCCGTGACGATCTCGACAAGCACATTTATCTGCGCGCCTTGCAGGACCGCAACGAGACTCTGTTTTACCGGGTGCTGCGCGAGCACATCCCCGAAACCCTGCCGATCGTCTACACCCCGACAGTCGGTGAGGCCTGCCAGCGTTTCAGTGAGATCTATCGGCGGCCGCGGGGATTATTCGTTTCCTACGCGGACCGCGACTGTCTTGCCGAGGTGCTGCGTAACCGGCCGCAACGCGATGTCGATGTGATTGTGGTGACCGACGGGCAGCGGATCCTCGGTTTGGGCGACCAGGGCATCGGCGGGATGGGTATCCCGATCGGCAAGCTTTCGCTCTACACCCTCATCGGCGGCATCGACCCCGCTCGCACTCTTCCGATCGTGCTCGACGTGGGGACCGACAACGTCGAACTCCTCGACGACCCCCAGTATCTCGGCTGGCGCCACCGACGGATCGGCGACGACGATTACCGTGCGTTCGTCGACGAGTTCGTCGCCACAGTGCACGAGCAACTGCCCGATGTGCTGCTGCAGTGGGAAGACTTCGCCACCGTGCATGCACAGCCGATCCTTGCCCGCTACCGCGACAAGCTACTTACCTTCAACGACGACATCCAGGGCACCGCCGCCGTCACCGTCGGCGCACTGCACGGCGCCGCAAAAGTAGCCGGCCGCCCACTGTCGCAGCAGCAGATAGTCATGCTCGGCGCAGGCTCAGCCGGCATCGGCGTCCTGGATATGATCCGCCGCGAGATGGTGACGGAGGGACTGTCCGAACAGGCCGCCCTAGAGCGGATCTGGATTGTCGACGTGGTGGGACTCCTTACTGATGACCGCACGGACCTGTCCGACGCACAGCGTGAATTCGCCCAGCCCGCCAACCGGGTAGCTGGTTGGGGCCTGTCTGGGCCAGCCCAGCTTTCCGACGTCGTGCACCAGGTCGACGTCGGTGTCCTGCTCGGCCTGTCCACGGCCGCCGGTGCCTTCACCGAGGACATCGTGCGTGAGCTCGCCGGCAAGACCGAGCGGCCGATCATCTTCCCGCTCTCGAACCCGACAAGCCGCGCCGAGGCGCATCCGGCCGAATTGGACCGGTGGACCAATGGGCGAGCGCTGATCGCCACCGGATCGCCATTCGCACCGATAGAGCGCGATGGAGTGGAACGGCCTATCGCGCAATGCAACAACGTCTACATCTTCCCCGCGATGGGGCTTGCCGTGACCGCCGCGCAGGCGACCCGGGTGACCGACGACATGATGCGGATTGCGGCGGCGACCCTTGGTGACGCATCGCCCGCTCTCGCCGACCCAGAGCAGCCCCTGCTGCCGGCGTGGGCAGACGTGCCCGATGTCGCGGTGCGCATTGCCCACGCCGTCGCCGCCCAGGCCGTCGCGGACGGCGTGGCCCCTAAACGCAGCAACGAGGAACTCACCCACCGCATCGCGCAGGTGCGCTGGATTCCCGACTATCCCGCTACGCCGGCGTGATGGGCATGGTCCAGTCTGCGCAGCGGTGCTGACACCTGCACTGCAGGGTGTCGACACGCAAACTACGTAGCGCAGTACGTAGTTCTCTGGTGCCGCCCGGGCCGTGACCGGTGTCTGCTAAATAGGGCACCTCTCGCCATTACTTGTCCAGGAACACCCACAAAGGCGCACGTCATGAGCATCACCCAGGATCGCGTGAAAACAGCGACACCGGATGTCGAAGAAGACCCCACCCGCATTCCCGAAGGGAATGTGGGTGTTACGCCGGTTCCACCTGCACCAGAGGTTGTCTCCGGCACGTCGGCAGCAGTGCCGTTGCAGCGCACGAAGACCCGCCATTGGTGGGCCGATACGACTCGCGTTGTCGCCGCGTCCGCGCGTCGCGTCTTCCGCACCCCGACACGCGGCCCACGCCCGGCGCGCAAACACTACCCACCGCAGTACGGCTACCTCGAGCGCGCCCGCGTGGCTCGCGAAGTGAACAGACCATGAGTTCACCTGCGATATATCGCAGCTAGCTATGGCGGTGGCGGAGGGATTTGAACCCTCGGACGGTGTTAGCCGTCACACGCTTTCGAGGCGTGCTCCTTAGGCCGCTCGGACACGCCACCGCCGAGCAGCTTACCGAACCAGCCACCGTTCACCCCAATCGCTGGCGAGCGAAGAATGCCTCCAGGGGTGCGGCACACTCGAGGGCGAGCACACCGCCGCGCACAGCCGGGCGATGGTTGAGCCGCCGGTCGCGGACTACGTCCCACAGCGATCCGACTGCTCCGGTTTTAGGTTCCCAGGCTCCGAATACCAGCCGCTCGATGCGTGCCAGCACCAGGGCGCCCGCGCACATGGTGCACGGTTCGACGGTGACCGCGAGCGTTGCTCCCTCCAGCCGCCACCCGTCGCCGAGCACGCCGGCCGCCGCCCGCATTGCCAGTACCTCGGCATGCGCCGTGGGATCGCCCAGCGCTTCTCGGGCGTTTACCGCCCGAGCGAGTTCGGTTCCGTCGGCGCCGATGACCACCGCACCGATCGGCACGTCGCGTGGGCCCGCCGTCGCAGCAACCGCCAGTGCAGCACGGATCAGATCTTCGTCCGTGGTCACCGACCGGGCCTGATGGCGGCGACCCGCTGCGCCCGGCTCCGCCGCGCTTGCGATCACCGACCGGGCCTCATGGCGGCGACCCGCTGCGCCCGGCTCCGCCGCGCTTGCGATCACCGACCGAGGCGATCGATCACCGCCGATAGCTGGTCCGCGAAGCCCATCTCCCGGGCAATGCGGCCAAGTTGCTCATCGGCGTAGAGGTCGGTCTCGTCGAGGATGACCCCGAGTACCGCCTCGGAGAGCCCGATATCGGACAGCAGCCCGAGGTCACCCTCCTCGAACGGTTCCGCGTCCTCGAGGTCCTCGGGATCGATGTCGGCGTCCAAATTATCGAGAACTTCGGCGGCGATGTCGTAGTCGAGCGCGGCGGTGGCGTCCGACAGCAGCAACCGAGTCCCAGAAGGCGCCGGGCGCACGATGACGAAGAATTCGTCGTCGACGTCGAGGAGGCCGAACACTGCGCCCGCGCTGCGTAGTTCACGCAACTCCGTCTCGGCGGCCGTCAGACTCGTCAGCGACTTGGCGGCCATCGCAGTACAACGCCATTGGCCCTCTTCGCGCACGACAGCAACGCCGAAGCCGTCCGGCATGTCCGCGGACGGGCTTTGCGCCGAGGCCCGTTGTGCTCCCATGGGCGCCAACGGTAGTCCCTGACCAGGCCCCTTGACCAGATAGATACAAGGAGCCGGCGCATCCGGAGGCACCGCCGGCCGCCGAACTGTGCCAACCTTGGAGTGTGGCAACGACAGCTCAGAAGACACCGGTGTGCGTGCTCGGCCTGGGGCTGATCGGCGGCTCGATAATGCGGGCCACAACAGCAACCGGCCGTCAGGTGTTCGGCTACAACCGGTCGGTAGAGGGCGCGCAAGGAGCCCGGGCCGACGGATTTGACGCCACGACCGAACTCACCGAAACGCTGTCCCGTGCCGCCGACACGGACGCATTGATCGTGCTGGCCGTACCGATGCCGGCGTTGCCGGGCATGCTCGCCCACATCCGCGAATTGGCCCCCAACTGTCCGCTGACCGACGTCACCAGTGTGAAAGGCGCAGTGCTCGACGCCGTCGCCGCCGCCGGGCTGGAGAAGCGCTTCGTCGGCGGCCATCCGATGACGGGCACGGCGCAGTCCGGTTGGGCAGCCAGCCAGGCTGGGTTGTTCACCAGGGCCCCATGGGTCGTCAGCGTGGACGGCAATGTCGACCCCACGGTGTGGTCGATGGTGATGACGTTGGCGCTGGACTGTGATGCGTTCGTAGTGCCGGCCAAATCCGACGAGCACGACGCCGCTGCGGCTGCCATCTCACATCTGCCACACCTGCTCGCCGAGGCTCTGGCCGTCGTCGCCGGCGAGGTTCCGTTGGCCTTCGCGCTGGCCGCCGGATCCTTTCGCGACGGCACACGGGTGGCCGGCAGCGCTCCAGATCTGGTGCGCGCGATGTGCGAAGGCAATTCCAACCAACTGCTGCCGGCGGTCGACCAGGTCATCGAGCTGCTGAGCCGTGCTCGCGAGTCACTGGCCCGCCACAACTCGGTAGCAGACCTCGTCGAGGCGGGCCACGCCGCGCGCACCCGTTACGAAAGCTTCCCCCGCTCCGACATTGTCACCGTCGTGATCGGCGCGGACAACTGGCGGGACGAACTGGCCGCCGCCGGTCGGTCGGGCGGGGTGATCAGATCCGCTCTGCCAATCCGGGATAGTCCAGGATGAATCCGTCGGCATCGACGGTCACGGTGGTGTCGGCGACCGGAGAGCGTAACTTGATCCCCTCGAGACCGCCCAGGCTGCTGTAACTGACGGTGGCCGCGGTGACGGTCATCTCGGGCACATTCACGTACACCATCGGCAAGGTGATCGAGTCCGCCCGTTCGTGTAACGCAAGGCGGCGAATCGGCAACGCATTGAAGAACGGGCTGAACACCACGTCGACGTCAAGAGCGCCCTGGAATCCCGCACGCGACTCCCCCTGATGGTCGGTCACCAGCCACATGTTCTCCTCGTCGCGGGCAACGGCAAGCTGGCGTTCCCGCTCGGCCAACGTGACGGTAAGCCCGAACCGCTTGGTTGCACCGCTCTCGTCGGTCTGCACTTCGTAGAAGGCGCCGAACGCCGGGTTGGTTGCTGAGGCCGCGGCGACGATACGGCCGTTGGCCTTGATTCGCTTGCCGGACAACTGCACTCGCACCGATTCCATGCGGGAGACGTCCTGCGCGCGCCAAGTCAACATCGCCTGCCTGACGGGCCGAGTCGGATTCGAGGGGGCTGCGTTCACACTCCTACCGTAGGACCTGTCCTGTCGCCGCGGCGGGTTTGTCGGTAAGTGGGTGCGCCGGATCTCGCCGACCGACGGTCTTGCGCAGGCGATCAGTAGCCGGGACCGACACCCACACCGCAAACGCCAGCACACCGTCGAGGATCAACGCCAATGCGGCCACCGCCAGCGCACCGACCAGAGCGAGTTGGAATTCGCGCTGCTTGATCCCGTCGATCAGGTATCGGCCGAGCCCGCCGAGACTGGCATAGGCGGCCACCGTCGCGGTGGCGACCACTTGAAGTGTCGCGCTGCGCAGCCCGCCCAGCATCAGCGGCAGCGCATTTGGCACCTCGACGCGCAATAGCACCTGGCCCTCCGTCATACCCATCGCCCTGGCGGCATCGATCACCGCGGGCTCGACATTGGCGATGCCCGCATAGGTCCCAGCCAGCAGCGAAGGGATACCCAGCAACATCAATGCCACCAGCGGCGGCCCCATACCCAGCCCGAACACCAGCACACCCAGCAACAGCACACCCAGTGTCGGTAGCGCGCGCAACCCGTTGACCGCGCCCACCACCAGCAGCGTCCCGCGGCCGGTGTGTCCGATAAATAGTCCCAGCGGGATGGCAATCAGCGCCGATGCCCCGACCGCCACCGCGGTGTACTCCAGGTGCTCCAAGATGCGCGCCGCCAGCCCGGCGGGACCGGTCCAGTTGGCGGCGGTCAAGAGGTAGGCCACCGCCTGTTCCACAAAGTTCATCGCGCGCCACCCACGATCGGGGACACGACCGGGCGCCGCCGTCGGGCGGCGCGTTCCCAGGGCGTGACCAGCCGGCCGGCCAGCACGATCAGCACGTCGATGACGATCGCGAGCACGAACAGCGCGATCATGCCGGCAACGATCTGATCGCTCTTGTTGGTCTGATACCCCGCGGTGAACCAGGTGCCCAGGCCGCCGATACCGATCACGGAGCCTACCGAGACCATCGCGATATTGGTCACCACAACCACTCGCAGCCCCGACACCAACACCGGGATGGACAGCGGCAGTTCGACTTTCAGAATCCGCTTGATCCGCGGGTAGCCGACCGCGGTAGCGGCGTCACGCACCTGCGCCGGCACCGCGTCCAGCGCCTCGAGCACCGCTCGCACCAGTAACGCAGCCGTGTAGGCCGTCAACGCAACCACAACGTTGGCCTCGTCGAGGATCCGGGTTCCGATGATCGTCGGCAAGACCACGAACAAGGCCAGCGACGGCACAGTGAACACCGCACTGGCGGTCACTGTCGTCAGCCATCGGGCGATTGGGGCGCGCTGCACAACCACGCCTAGCGGCACCGCGATCGCCAGCCCGATCAACACCGGCACCAACGAGAGCCGCAGATGCACCACGGCCAGCGCCCACGCTTTGTCGAGGTGGGTAAGCAAATAGTGCATGATCAGCCTCGCCGCCTGGCTTCCACCGCGGCCAGCACATCAGTGGCCAGTATGCCGCCGATGACTTTGCCCTCACGATCAACGGCGACGCCGATGGCCGCCGGCGAGGACAACGCCGCGTCGAGGGCCTGGCTGAGATTTCCGTCCGGTTGGAGCAGCGAGCCGCCGGCGCTGATGCTTTCGGACAACGAGGCGCCACCATGATGCCGCCGAAGGCCGTCGGCGTCGATCCAACCCAACGGCACGCCCTCGTCGTCGACCACCAGTGTCCAGCCGTCCGGAGCTTGCGTGCCCTTCGCAGCGCACAGACTGTTCGCAGGGATTCGCTCGATGTCGTGCAGTGGCAGCCCCGACGCGTCGATGAGCTGCAGCCATCGATAGCCGCGGCCAAGACCGATGAACCTCGCCACGAAGTTGTTAGCGGGCCGCGACAGCAGCTGCGCGGGTTCGTCGTACTGCTGCAGCACACCGCCGCGTCCGAACACCGCAACTTGATCGGCGAGCTTGAGCGCCTCGTCGATATCGTGAGTGACGAAAACGATGGTTTTATGCAATTCGCTTTGCAGACGCAGTGTTTCGTCCTGCAGCTCGACACGAACCACTGGGTCGACCGCGGAGAACGGCTCGTCCATCAGCAAGATCGGTGGATCGGCGGCCAGGGCGCGTGCCACCCCGACGCGTTGTTGTTCGCCGCCGGAGAGCTGCGCTGGGTAACGCATGGCGAGCTTGGCGTCCAGCCCGACGCGTTCAAGCACCTCGTAGGCGGCTTTGCGGGCCGCCCGGCGGGGCTGGCCCTGCAAAACCGGCACGGTCGCGACGTTGTCGATCACCCGTTGATGGGGCATCAGCCCGGCGTTCTGGATGACGTAGCCGATGCCGAGACGCAGCTTCACTGGGTTAACCGTGGACACGTCGGCTCCGTTGACGGTTATGCTGCCGCTGGTCGGCTCGATCATCCGGTTGATCATCCGCAGCGCTGTGGTCTTGCCGCTGCCGGAGGAGCCTACGAAGACGGTCAACTTGCCGTCGGAGATTTCCAGGCTCAGCGAATCCACGGCGGTGCTGCCGTCCGGGAATACCTTGCTGACTTCGTCGAATCTGATCATTGACCGATGGGATGGTCGAAGCGGTTGTACCGCACCCAGTTTCGCGCGGCTTGGCCCGGATCGATGCCTGAATTACCCTCCACCGTGGCGTTGAGCGCGGCCACCACGGACGAGGAGAGCTTCGCCGATACCGCGTCCAGCACATCTTTGAGGTGGTCGGACTTCTTCTGCGAATTCACCAGCGGCACAATGTTGCCGGCCAAAAAGTTGTGTTCGGGGTCCTCGAGCACAACCAAATTGTTTTGTGGGATAGCCGGTGACGTGCTGAAGATGTCGGCGGCGTCCACCTGCCCCTGAAGGAGCGCGCGTACGGTCACCGCACCGCCGCCGTCCTCGATGGCGACGAAATCACCTGGGCTGATGTTCAGCCCGTACTTGCGTTTCAGCCCGGGCAGCCCGGATGGGCGTGCCTGGAAATTTGAGGGCGCTGCGAACTTCACATCCGCCGAATGGCCCGCCAAGTCGGCGATCGTTTTCAGGTTCCACGATGTGGCAGTACCACTGGTGACGGTGACCGTGTCGGTGTCGCAAGCCGGTGAGGGCGTCAGAATCGAAAGGTCACCGGGCAGTCGCTTGTAGAGCTCCAGCTCGACGGCGTCGAGCATGGTCGCCGTGGAGGTTGGCGCGAAGTACTGCAGGAGGTTGCCGATGTACTCCGGTACCAAGTCGATGGAGTGGTCTTTGAGAGCCGGGACGTAGGTCTCGCGGCTTCCGATTCCCATCCGCCGCCCGACGTCGAAGCCGTTGGCCTGCAACGTTTGTGCGTAGATTTCGGCGATGATCTCTGATTCCGGGAAGTCACCGGACCCGACCACGATGGATCTCATGTTGCGGGTTTCCGCCCCGAGCGGATCGGAGTTGCTGCAGGCCGCGGCCAGGCACACCGTCGTGAGCAGGACTGCCGCGCGGATGATCGCGCTGCGCCCATGCCCACGCCAGAGCATCCTCATACCGCTGACACTAACGTCAGAGACGACGACACGCTGCTGCGCCTGCGCAGGCAGCGCAAGGTTTCCCGCGTTTTTGGTTTCTTTCTGTGGCGGATGGGGCAAAGATGTAATCATGAGCAGCACCCCTTCTGCCTCACCCGGTCCGCCGCCCCCGGCTCCCCATGCCGGGCCGTCCCCCGGGGAACCGGCGGTCAAGTTCACCCGCGCGGGCGCCCTGTGGTCGGCGTTGATTGGCGGCTTCCTGACCCTGATCGTGCTGCTGATCTTCATAGCCCAAAACACGGCGTCGACACCCTTTACTTTCTTCGGCTGGCATTGGAGCCTCCCGTTGGGCGTGGCGATTCTGCTGGCGGCAGTGGGGGGCGGGCTGCTCACCGTGGCGGTCGGCACCGCGCGGATGCTTCAGCTGCGCCGCACGGCGAAAAAGCACTTCGCGGCAGCAAACGCTACCCAGCCCGGGATCACCGGGACCCTTTAAGCTTGGCGAGCTGCTCCAGGCCGCGGGAGATCAACGGCGCGACGACTTCGGGCATGTGTTCAGACTCACCTTTCCCGTGAGCCTGGTCTGACATGCGCGCGCGGAAATCGATGCCGGCGGCGATGATGGCGAGCTTGAAGTACGCCAACGCCATGTAGAACTCCCAATGCGTCAACGGCAACCCGGAAGCCAGCGAGTACCGGTCTGCCAGCTCATCGGCCGTCGGCAGCAGTGGCGACGTCCAGGCAGCTTGCGCGTTGACGATCAGGTCCAGCGCGGGGTCGCGATAGACGCACATCAGGGCCGCGTCGCTGAGCGGATCCCCCAGGGTCGAGAGCTCCCAGTCCACAACGGCGCGAACCCGGGTCGGATCGTCGGCGTCCAGGATGGTGTTGTCGACCCGATAATCACCGTGCACGATCGAGGTACGACTTTGTTGCGGAATAGATTGGTGCAAGCCGGAATGCAGTCGTTCAACGTCGGCATCGCGGTGGTCGTCGGGTAACCGCACCAGTTCCCATTGCGAGCCCCATCGGCGCACCTGGCGTCCCAGATAACCGCTGGGTTTGCCGAAATCGGCCAGCCCCACGGCAATCGGGTCGACGCTGTGCAAGTCGACGAGGACCCGGATCAATGCGTCAACGCAGCCGTCGATGACAGTGTGGCTGAACGATTCGAGTTGGGCGCGCCGGCGCACCACTTGCCCGGCAACGAATTCGACGATCTGGAACGGCGCGCCCAGCACCGAGTCGTCCTCGCACAGTGCGATCGTGCGCGCCACTGGAACCGGTGTGTCCTGCAGCGCAGCAACCACCTTGTATTCGCGGGCCATATCGTGCGCTGACGGCGTCAACCCGTGCAGCGGTGGACGCCGCACCAGCCAATTCATCTTGTCGTCAAACACGCGGAACGTCAGATTAGAGCGGCCTCCGGAGATGAAGTCCGCCCGTAACTCACCGTCGCGGTCGATGCCGAGCGAGCGCAGATACCGGTCCAGCGCGGCCAGGTCCAGCCCGTCAAGTTGGTCAGCCGTAGTCACCGAACTTGTTTACCATCGTCGATGGCCCGACTCTCCCCCGCATGGCCGCTGGGGGGTAGCCCCCGGCTTGCGGGAGTGCCCGCACCTCAGCCCTGACGGGCTGCATCGTCGTCGAGGAGTCGCCGATTGCGTGGCAACAGGTCCCACACGTGTTCGGTCGAGTTGACCCCCGCCACCGTCGCCTGACCCGACCGCGAGTACAGCAGGCGGGTCACCGATGCGTAGTCCACCGGAAAAGACAAGAGCCGGGCGGTACCCAGAATCTCGTGCAGCAGCATGTTGATCACCCCGCCGTGGCTGAACACTGCGACGGTGTCCTCGGGATCAACAGCGGCGACAAGATCGTCGACGGCGTCCAGCACCCGCGCCCGAAAAGCGTCTTCGTCGACCGCGCTGGGCAGATGCCCCTGGGCCAGTCGCGCCCACTCCTGGGGGTTTTCCGCACGGATCTGCTCGATGGGGATGTACATAGGAAGGTCGCGGTCATATTCGGCGAACCGGTCGTCGATCTGGATGGGCAGCTTCCGAGTTGCCGCGACCGGTTCGGCGGTCTGGATCGCGCGGCGCTGCGGGCTGCTGACCACCCGGGCGATAGGGAACCTGGCAAGCGCCTCGGGCAAGCGCGCGACCTGCGCCAACCCTTCGTCCGACAGGTCTGGGTCGGAACCCTGGCCGGGTTCGCTGCGCAGCGGCAACGCATGCCGGACCAGAAGCACTTGCATGTTGGTGTCCCTCAGTTCGTCGATGTCTGGTGGATCCGCCATCGGTTAGCTTCGCTAAGCCTCGCATGCAGACTGCCGCGGCACCTTTCCAGGCGAGCGGAGAATGCTATTCTCTGTTCAGAGAGCGGGGTGTGCGGACAATGGTGACTGCTGGTGAAACCCAACTGGACCCGGGTGTTCTTGGTCGTTGGCTCGACGCTAACGACACTCCGGGCAGTGGCGAAGAACCGCTGCTCGAACAATTAAAGGGCGGTTCTCAGAACACCCTGTATCTGATTCAGCGTGGCCCTGAGCGCATGGTGCTGCGGATGCCCGGCCCCCGCGCGGACGCGGCCCGCATCGACGGCTTGCTGCGCGAGATCCGGCTGGTACGGGCGCTGTCCGGCACCGACGTGCCGCACGCGGGTCTGATCGCAGCTGACGACACCGCCACGGTGCTGGGCATGCCGTTCTACGTGATGCAGGCAATAGACGGGTGGAGCCCGATGGACGGCGGGTGGCAGGCGCCTTTCGACACCGACTTACGGGCGCGGCGCGGGCTGGCATTCGAGCTCGTCGACGGCGCCGCCAAGTTGGGCCGGGTGGACTGGCGCGGTCAAGGACTCGAGGGCTTCGGCCGCCCCGACGGATTCCACGACCGGCAGGTCGATCGCTGGCTGACGTTTCTCGACGCCTACAGAGTGCGCGATCTTCCCGGCCTGGACGAGGCCGCCGACTGGCTGCGCCGCAACCGGCCCGCGCACTACACGCCGGGCATCATGCACGGCGACTACCAGTTC
>Ga0209693_10000042_pt1 | contig 48335 bp, 43 predicted proteins | sample HubBroMetageWRM3_FD_188345 | JGI IMG/M metagenome (GOLD analysis project Ga0209693, IMG submission 188345) | Warmed soil microbial communities from the Hubbard Brook experimental Forest, New Hampshire - Hubbard Brook CCASE Soil Metagenome WRM 3... | ecosystem: Environmental > Terrestrial > Soil... | reverse complement strand
TCCCCCTCCCGGCACCACGGGTTTCCCTTTTGTTTGGAGAAAGCTACGGGCGTGCGTGGTATCTCCGCAAGGCTATCTTCCGTGGCGGAAAACCTCCCACTGCAGTAAAACTGTATTAATTTTTGCGGATTGGCTCACTGGATTCGGAGGGCAAAGGTTCCGATTCAGTCGTTGGCTTTGGGAGACTCGTGCCGCTCTAGCGCGTGCTCATTCCGCATTGCATCAAGTTTTCGGACCGCGTCTGTACGATGCTCGTCACTGAACACTTCAACCGTTGCTCGGCTTCATCTCCCGCTTTTGATTTGTGGACGTTCCTGAAAGTTGATGCCTTGCGACGCTGACTTCGCCAACGGCATAGAATCGTGAGGAATTTGTTCTCAGAATGGAGACTCCCGCTAAGGCTTATGGATCTCGTTTCACGACAACCGGCGTGGGGTTTTTTGGAGAGTGAGAAAATTGGCAACAACCACCCGGCCCAGAATGCAGTGGGCTGGAAGTAAGGAGGAATAATGATCCGCAAAGGAAATTGCATTCTCTTAACCTTGTGCCGGGCTGCGACTGTCGCCGCCCTGGTTTCAGGTATCGTTTTCGCGCATCATGCATCTTCCAGCAATCGCTCCAACTCTTCTTTCGTGACCGATGCCACTCAGCTGGCGCCATCAATCGAGAGGCTCGACCCTGCGCTGGCAGCCATTGTGCCTTCCGATGCACGGATAGAAGAGGTTGCCTCAGGCATGACGTGGACCGAGGGCCCCATATGGATCCACGCTGGTTATCTGCTCTTTGCGGATATCCCCAGCAACAGCATCCGGAGGCTGGGAGCTGACGGTAGAGTCAGCATCTTCATGCAGCCCAGCGGATACAAGGGTTCCACGTTCTATGGCGGCCCTGAGCCAGGCTCCAATGGCATGACTCTCGACAGCATCGGCCGTCTCACCGTGGCCGGTCACGCGGGGCGCAATGTCTGGAGGCTTGAGTCCCTCGATCCACACGCCGCGAAAACCATCCTTCCGGATTCCTATCAGGGCAAGGCTTTGAATAGCCCCAACGATGTCGTCTATCCTTCTGACGGCTCCCTTTATTTCACAGACCCGCCCTACGGCCTGCCCATGCAGAAAGACGAGGATCCAACCAAGCAGTTGACTGTCAATGGCGTCTACCGCATCCCCGCCGCTCAAGCGCAAAAACCCGGCGCGCCGCCCAACCGCTCTCAACTGCAACTGCTGATCTCCGACCTTCCAAGGCCCAACGGGATTGTCTTCTCGCCCGACGAGAAGTATCTCTACGTCGACAACACAGCGCCGCAAATGATCTGGATGCGCTACCCGGTCAAAGCAGACGGCAGCCTCGGCAAAGGCGAGATCTTCTACGACGACTCTTCGGACAAACGGCCCGGCGCGCCTGATGGCATGAAGGTCGATCAGCAGGGTAACATCTACAGCGCCGGCCCCGGCGGCGTGCTGGTCTTTTCTCCCTCGGGCAAGCATCTCGGCAGCTTCCTGCTCCCTGCCAAGTCAAGCAATGTCAACTGGGGTGACTCCGATGCGAAGACGCTTTATATCACGAGCACTGGCAACATTTATCGCATCCGTCTGACAATCCCCGGAGTGCAGCCTTAACATTCCTCTTTGCAACCTTCGAGTCAGCACTCAAATCTCAAGGCGAAGTTGAGCTGCCAGGGAGCGGCGCGAAAGATCCGCTCTGCACGTCGCGATCTAAACCTAAGACCAATAGCAACTCCGGAACTCCAGCGGCTAGCAAGTCTTCACCGTAGAGAAAACAGACAAAGGTGGGTGCGGCGGCAGCCAGAGCGCGAGACTGCCACTGCATTGAAGGCCCACACCGTTTTAGAGCCTTCTGTGCCGCGCGTTCAGAACCTTTTCAAGTTGGCGCAGAAGAGCAACATCTCCGACGAAGAACAACTGGTTGGCGTGATCCAGAAAGTAAATCCTCCGGGCGCTCCCGAATCGGTTCGTCGCCCACACCCGAGGTGTGCCGGCAAAGGTGTAGAGAAAGCCGCCACCCTCACGATGTTCCGTGATCTTGAACTCGGAAAAAGTTTGGGGTTTCGGCAGAAAGAAAGCAGTCACGTCGCCAAAGTCGGTGTGATAATTAACCTCACCCTCAATGGTGTTGTGCAATACGCCACCGTCCTCGACCTCAAAAACGCTCCACAGGATGGTGGAAAACCTGCAACGCACGACGATCCCATGACTTTCCAAGGTGCCTTTTAGCTCCATCGCGTCGGGATAAACCGGCTCCGTAGGAGAAAGCATGGCTGCCACTTTTGCACAACCCGGATCATCCTGAGCGCGTAGCCCGTAAGGATACGCTGTAAGGAGCAGAGCGACGCCAATTAGAAATCGATGGGGATTGATTCCCAAGTCTCTTTCCTTCACGAGCAGCTGCGGAGTCTCTTACAATTAGACACCGGTGGCCATTTTACGGAAGGTCTGACCGATCAGATCGCGAGCTCCCAGGGTGCTCTGACGGCGGGACAACTGTCCGAACTTCTGTCCATCCCGGCGGTCACTATTTTCAAGATGGCTAAATCCGGGCGCGTCCCATATCTTTTCGTGTCGGTAGCTGTGTGCGATTTTGTCCACGCACAGTCGCCCACTGGCTCCGAGATCGCTGTGGCTAAAAGTCTGTCCATCAATTCCTACAAGCACGTTTGTGGATAGTTCCCGTATTGCCGACAATCCAAGAACTTGGATTGGTTCCTTCATCACAGGGCGCTTGTAGTTGGCGCTCGGGTATTCAGTATTGCTAATTATGTTCGGCAAGGCGGGTCGAACTGGATTCAGTCGGAGGCTTTACTTTTTCAAAGCTGAACTTTTTGTCGATTTTTTCATACGGCTTGCCATCGACCTCGACATACGGGTAGACGAAGTAATTTAACGCCGGACCATCCTGCTTGGGAGAGAGGATGATGTCGCGGCCGGTGGAGAACTGCACTCGATTAGCGTCGACACTGCCGAAGAAATAATCCTGCTTCTCCTTTGCTTTCCAGGCTTCTGAAATGTCAACCGGGATCCATCCGGTCTTCGATGCATAGAACTCGGCCCAGCAGTGGTAACCGGGGATATCTCCGCTGTCTTTGTTTTCGGGCAGAGGGAATCCGATGTCAAAGCGGGCCGGAATTCCATCAGCCCGCAATATGCCTATGAATGGAGAATGGAAGTCAGTGCAGTTGCCGCGCTTGGCGTCACAGGCCCACACTGCATCCCCACGTCCCCAGCCGTTACCCGTCTTGTCGTAGCGCATATTCGTAAACAGGTAGTCATAAGCGGCTTTAGCTTTTGCGATGGTGCCAATCTGGGAGCCGGTTACGTCGGCCGCCAGCGCCTTGATCTTCCCATCCGTAGGAATCAGGTTGTCAGGCTCAATCAAACGGTTCATTGATACCGGAACGAGGCCGGGGTTTCTGTCTGTGCGCACCAGTAGAGCGTAATCACCGCGCGAGTATTCGCGGCGCTTAACTTCGTACTGGAGAGTGAACTCCGCGTTACCGGCTGCAGGATTCTCGATCTCGGCATACATAATTCGATTGCCATATTCGGGCTCCTGCGTCATCAGCGTTTTCGTTGGAGCCTTGATGGCCAGGATGCGGACAGACTGATGACGGTCGGTCTGCGGCACTGGAACCCAGACGCGCACCCGCTTGGCTCCTACAGGAATATCCTTCACAACGAAGTGATACGTGAAGCGCAATGTGCGGGATGGTGGGCTGAATCTCTGGCCATTCGAAGTTGTTTGTGCTGTCAGATGATAGATGGAGAAAGAAAGCAACAGGAATGATGATGAGAGAACTCGCAGCCTCACGGGATACTCCTTAATCAGTGGGGATGAATCAGGATTTTATCAGCAATTAATACCGAAGGATGCACTTTAATCGGCAGCATTCGTAAACTGAGAAAGTCATTTTGAAACTGTCGAAACCTTGCTATCTGGTGTAGCATCCATTGGCGAGGGTTAACGTGACCATGAGTACAACCTCGACAAGGGACGGTACTTCTTCGAGAAACGACGGAACCGAGATGGCCTGCCAGCCTCAATCGGCGTATGGTCTCGCAATCGTGCGGCTGACGATCGGGGCTATGTTCGTGTGGGTCTTCTTCGAGAATCTGGGGAAAGGCCTCTACACACCTGGAGGCTACGCAAACCTAATCAACTACTACGTTAAGGCGGGTCACTCACCAGCGATCTGGAAAACTGTGATGGAAGCAGCCGCGAGCCATGCTGCCATGGCGGCTCCAATGCAAGCGCTGGCAGAGATCTCTTGTGGTGTGTTGCTCCTGGTCGGGCTGTTTACACGTCCAGTTGCTTTCCTGGCATTTCTCTACCTTGGGAGCCTTTGGATGTCAGAGTGGGGCACGGCGTGGATCTGGGAATTGCTGGTTCCGGTGCTCGCATCGCTTGGGCTGGTGGTGGGGCGCGCGGGCAGAGCGTGGGGCGTGGACGCATGGCTTGCGCAGCGGTGGCCGTCCGCTCCGTGGTGGGTGCTTTGAGCTAGAATCCCGTGCGAGTGTCCGTCATTATTCCCACGCATAACGAAGCGCAGGCCATTAGCCGTGTGCTTGCCGATCTCCCTTCTGATCTCGTCACAGAGGTCATTATTGTCGACAGCAACTCAACGGATGGCACTCCGGAAATCGCGGCGAAGATGGGAGCTCGCGTTGTCAGCGAACCAAGGCGCGGATATGGGCGAGCTTGTTTAACAGGGCTCGCGAGCGCAGAAAATCCTGACGTGGTTGTCTTCCTTGACGGCGATTACAGTGATCGTCCGGCGGAACTCCCTCTTCTTCTCTCGCCCATCGCCGAGGGACGCGCGGACATCACACTGGGTTCGCGTCTTGGGAAACAACGTATTCCCGGGGCAATGCCGTCGCATGCTGCGTTCGGCAATTGGCTCGCCGCCAGCTTGATCAACCTTTTGTATGGACTGAAGATCAGCGACCTTGGCCCGTTCCGTGCTGCGCGCGCCGACGTTCTCTGCGAACTCGCTCTCCAGGAGGCCACCTACGGCTGCGCCGTCGAAATGATCTTGAAAGGCGCTGTTACTGGATTTCGCATCGTAGAAGTTCCGGTGAGCTACTACCCGCGTGTCGGGAAATCAAAGATCAGTGGCACGGTCAAAGGTACGGTGGGAGCGGCGTGGTTCATTCTCAGCCGGATAGTGAGCTATTATTTTCGCCATCCCAGGGGCCGGAATGCCGCGACGAGCGTGAGGCCTGGCTGAGCACTTCCTATGGAGTCCTCCGATCCGACGAACCGTCGCCAACGCACAGGCGATTGCACGCTGGTCATCATGGCCAAAGCCCCGAAGCCGGGCATGGTCAAGACAAGGTTGGCGCAGTGTGTTCCTTTACCTGATGTCACCACGTTTTATCGCTGCCTTCTTGACGACACACTGGCGCTGGCGCAGTCGCTGGGCAATACCGAGATTGCCATTATGTGCCCCGCTTCGGATGTGGAGGATCTCGCTCGGCTGGCGCGCGACGTCGCGAGTGTTGTCGCACAAACCGGTGAGGGACTGGCTGCCGGTCTTACTTCGGTGTTTGCGTACTTCGCGGGGGCAGGCAGGCGGCGCGTCATCGCATTCAACAGCGACAGCCCGCATCTGCCGGCATCCGTGCTGGAGAAAGCGTTCGAGGCGCTCGCTACTTGCGATGTCGTTGTCGGACCGACATACGACGGGGGCTACTATCTGGTCGGAACCAAAGCTAACTATCCAGGACTTTTCGTGGGCGACGGAATGGGAACGTCGAACGCGCTGGAGCGGCTGTTGGAACGCGCCCACTCCCTCGGTCTTTCTGTGCGCACTGCGGACGTTTTTTATGACATCGACGTGGCCGCTGACTTGATACGGCTGGCAGAAGAACTGCGGGTCTTTCCATCAAGGGCGCCAAGAACCGCGGCCTGGTTGGCACAGTGGAGGCAAGCAGTGGAGCAACTCAAACCCTCCCTCGGAGACTTGTGAGGTTCACTCCATCCAGCAGACTCTACATCCTCGGTGCCGTAATGCTCATGTCGCTCACGATATGCGCGCGCAAGTTCGGCAGCTTCGGCGCACCATCTTTTCTCATTCCACTGGCGATTGCCGGCGTTGCGTACCTGCTTGCCATCTTTGAATTCTTCCACGCCCCTGCGTTTCCAAAACGGGTCGTCGTCATCGGACTTTTGCTTTCTGCTCTCTGGCATCTTCAATTTCTACGACTGTCCCCCGGCGCGGATGATGACATTCACCGATATGTTTGGGATGGTCGCATACAGCGGTTAGGCTATAACCCCTATCTCGTTGTTCCCAGCGACCCTGCGCTCAGCAAATTGCACACGACCGAAACTCGCACCCTGAACAATCCGAATTTGCCGAGCCCCTATCCGGCTGGCGCAGAGCTTTTCTTTCGCGCGATAACTGCGATTCACGAGTCCACCTTTGCGCTGAAAGTAGCTTTTGTCGTTTGCGACCTCTTGATTGTCTTTGTGCTGCTCGACATCTTGCGTAGAAGTAGTCAGGGAACGCACTGGGTTCTGGCGTACGCCTGGCATCCTCTGCTCGCCACGGAAGTGGCAGGCAGCGGTCACGTCGATATCCTCGGCGCGCTGCTGCTGTTGCTCTCCTTCATGGCGCTGGGGCGGCGCTGGCGCGCAGCCGCAGCTCTGTCGTTTGGGCTCGCGGTCGCTGTGAAATTGCTCCCGATTGTGTTATTGCCGCTTTACTGGAAACGCGTTCGTGTGCGCGATGCCGCATTGACAGCATTTGTCGTCATACTCCTTTATGTACCATTCCTCAACCACGGACGGATTCCGCTCGGCTCACTTGCTAATTATGTCCATAGTTTTTGGTTTAATGATCCAGTGTTTGCACTGCTCGAGCGGGTTGCAGCTCCAGAGCTTATAGCAGGATTGGCAGTCCTCGTGGGCGTTCTTACCGCGGCCGGGTTCAGAAGCAAGTTCAGAAAAAAGCCAGAGGAGGTGTCGGCGTCGTCGTTTGCGTGGCCGATGGCTGCGTCGCTTCTTTGCGCACCGGTTGTCTATCCGTGGTACCTCCTCTGGATGTTGCCGTTTCTGCGGTCGCGCTCGACGCTGCCGATCATCATCTGGAGTGTGAGTATTCTCCCGACTTACTACGTTTGGCATCTGCGCGCAATTAGGCAACCGTTTATCGTTCCTGGCTGGATTTTGCTGCTGGAATATGGATCGGTCGCTCTTGCCGTTGCGCTTGTCTGGTCGCACCGCATGAGGAAACCCAAGGATGCCGACGCGAAATCGGAGTAAACTACTCCGCGCCTAAAATTCCGTATCCAAAAGACTTTCTGGGATATCTAGATAAACTGGATTCAATCTTGAAAAGGGGAGACTTCCATGACAGAACTGAGCCGCGTTTCGAAGATTCGCTTTCTGGCTTTCGCTGTGGTGGCCCTTACCGCAACCTCCTTGGCGCAGACCCGGCCGCCCATTCTCGAACAAATCGCCAAGACCTACGGCCTCGATTCGTGGGGTCAGGTTGAGGCGATCCGCTATACCTGGAACGGGGAGATAACCGGACTCTTCAAAGCTTCCCGCAAGTGGGAGTGGGAACCCAAGACTGGCAAGGTCTCCTATGAGGGGATGGATAAAGACGGTAAGCCGGTGAAAGTTACCTACATGCGCTCCGAGATCAACGACGACACGAAGAAGCAAACTGATGCCGGTTTTACCAACGATAATTATTGGCTCCTGTTCCCGTTACATGCCTACTGGGACACGAGCGCCGCCGTGACCGATGAAGGTATGAAGAAACTGCCGGCGGGGACCGGATCAGCCACGCTGGTCTCGGTGAAATATGGATCAGAACTCGGCGGTTACACGCCCGGCGACACCTGGGACCTTTACGTCGGCAAAGACAACCGCGTTGAGTATCTCGTGTTCCGGCACGGCGGGGACAAGAAGCCGAACCTGGTCAAGGCAACCTGGACGGGATACAAGAAGGCAGGTCCCTTGCAGATCTCAACCGAGCATCGCGGCACCGCCGATGGCAAACCGCTGCACATCTTTATTTCGGGGCTGGCGGTGAAGGTGACGGGGTCGGATGCCTGGATGGAAGCGAAGTAAACGAAGCACCAAGAATCGGAGGATGTCATTCGCCGCGAATCCCATTACCGGGCGATCACGACCGTAGTACATGAACTGCTCACTTTGGGCAGATCGCGATTAGCGGCCATGTGGATCTCGAGTCGCGGGCGCTCTCCCCGAACGATCGGACAATAGAAGTCCGGTTGCAGCAGAGCGCCCTGCAACTGTCGCCGTCCGGCACATCCGCCGTGGCATGACTCCCGGAAATCGCAGGGCTCGCAGTCAGGCGGAATGGTTCGCACCTGCTCGAAAGGTGTCGAGTTCAGAATGTCAGCACCCGCCGATATCAAATCCGAAAGCATCTGACCCGATCCTGGCCAATAAACGCAAGGTTGTATTGTGGCTCGAGGCGTTGCCCGCACAGTGCTTACACCGCAACCAGTTTGCAGAGGTGGCAGCCCTGTCATTGCCCGAACCAGCGGTTCGCCAATTGCGATCACGTCAGTCTCCGCAAAAAGTTTCCGGAAGCCCTCCCAGTATTCTGCGTAGCTCAACGCATAAACGTCTGATCGGACGGCCTGATACACGTTCACTCGCAGGGGAGCGTCAAACTGTTTGGCGACTCGCGCCACCTCCGCCAGGCGCAGATAGTTCGGCTTCATCATGACGGCGACGATGGTGACCGGCACTCCCAGCTTCACACATCGATTTGCCTGTTGATGGATGAGCTCCCAATTGCCGTCCCCACGCTGTGTATCTTGTTCTGCTTGCGTTGGGTAATCGAGAGAGAACTCGATGTCGTGGAAGGCACGTAGTTCCCGATCTTCAAGAACTGCAACACTATGACCGTTCGAAGTGATAGTCAGCTTGACGGGCTTTTTTTGCAGGTAAGCTAGTATCGCTTTGAAGTCGGGATGCATTCCGTTCTCACCAGTGCCGAGATTCACCGAACTCACGGGCAAAGCTTCCATGACCGCCTTGACTTGATCCAGTGAGAGGCGATCCGTGCGAGCTGGATCGCGGTAGCAGAAGGCGCAAGTGAGATTGCACTCGTTTGTGAGCCCGAGGCCGAGCGCGATACCGGCATCCGGCGTCAGCACGCGAGATCGGATTGACGAGGGCCGAGCTGTGACGTGGTTCACTTGTCCACCCTCCCGACCGGAGCTGCGGGATGTGCGAGGTAATGGGTATAGCGTGCGATCGCGGCGAACTCCGGTTGCATGCCCAGCTTGCGCTCTAGCTCGAAGATGCGCTCATACTCACGATTTCGGGAAACACTTGTCGGCAAAAAGTCAGATGCGACCCTTATACCGAACTCGGCACTTATCGCGAGCGAAGATGCTGTAAACATGGAATGAAGGCTCTCAGCCGTAAATAGACGGACCATGCCTCCATACAGGGATTCGTTTGCCCACTCAGCAGTTAGGTTTCGCTCAGCCGCCGCCAAGTCTCCGTTTTGCAGCGCAGCCTTTAACACCTCGCCTCTCTGATTGCGCACCAAAACCGACATTATGCTGGATGAAGCGCGCAACAAGTGAGCAGCGCTCCGCAAGACAGCACACGGATCGTCGACGTATTCCAGGGTATTGTGGCAGAGAATTACATCGAATGATCCCACTTCGAACAAGTGTGACAATTGGGCGGCGTCGCCCTGCTTCACCACGATCTCCTCGGTTAGTCTCGCTTCCTGAGCGGAGCGCTTGGCGAGATCCAGCATTGTAGGAGACGAATCCAGCAACGTGACATGAAGGCCAAGTTGCGCCAGACGCAACGCCATAGCGCCGGTCCCGCACCCTATATCCAGAGCGCGCAAAGATCGTCTATCCTGCGGCAGAAACTCCTGCAGGTTGGCAAAGGCGAGATCGAGGCGCAGTCGGCCTTCGGGCGTCTCGAGGTAGGCGGCGTATTTGTCCGCGCCGCTCTGGAAGCGTTCGGCGTCGAGACTAGAGTTCATCCTCTTCATGCACCACTTATCCGAGCCGCTGCCGATTCATCCGCAGCTAAGTACCCGAGCGTATCCCAATGGATTAAGAACGACAAGTCGGCCAAGCCACTAAGAATCAATCGCTGTCGCTCCCGGATAACGAGCAAACGGGGAACTCATTCCGGGGCAGAAGTCGCCTTACGGGAAGTTGAACTGGATGATTCCGGTCGAATCGACGACGCGACCTGCGGTACTGGGAAAACAGTACTGGAAAGCCGGAATTACCTTACCTGCACACGGTGGCCATTTGTGGACCGTCCGGTTCTAGATGTAACCGGCTGTCGGAATTTTCAGCACCTGAAGAGAACTAGGAAGATTCGGAGTCTTCGCAAGCCCGCTCAAACTCCGCAGATCCCGTGCTGCTACCTGGCGTGCGGCGTGAGTTGAACGCGCCGGTGCACTCCTTTGACTCAGATCGGCCAGTTCTCAGTGAGTGTAAAACACCTGTTAACGACAAACGGAAAACGCAAACGAGAGACAGCAGAAGCTACGCACTCGGAGACCGTAAATTCTGGCTGTTGGCATTCATTACCACTTTTGCGACATAACATTCTTCGTGCACGGGAAGTCCTTGCTCGTCTACTTTGCACTGTTCCAAGGAAATGGTCTTGCCGCATATCCAGCAAAACCGCTGGGAGGAAGCCTGCCTGTCAGACATACCCACCTGAAAGCGGAAGGATAGAAAGTTGAACAGAATTCTAGGAAAACGGGTTTCGGCTGTCAAGACCCGTACTAGGCATGCGAACGTCCGTGTATGTCTTTCAGAGTCGGACGTAAGGAGTCGCCACACTTATCTGCGAGCGAGGGCGGGAGAAAAGTTTAACGGCCGTGTAAGTGAGCATGTTCTTCGCAGGGGGCAAACTTGTGCCAAATTATGCCTAACGGGACGTGACAGTACTATTCCGAACGTCACATATGCAACGCCCGATTCCGGCAAGGCGCTGCAAATTCTAATGATAATGAGGGTTTAATAATGAGCCGTAGAACGTCTCAGAATCGGCCGAGCTTCGGTCCTTGGGGGTTCGATTTCCCCCTCCTGTAACCACACTCTTATGGGCTGCTACTTCACTGCACTGGCGGGAGGCCGACCTTGGCTACCACTTCGCGAAACTCCTGGTTCTGATGCAGGTGCTGGAATTCGCTGTTGGTGATGAGCGTGGTGAGTCGAAGGTCGTGGCGCTGGCGGGCGATTTCGAGATACTTCAGAGCATCATTATCCTGGCCGAGTGCTGCGTAAGCGTCGGCCACGTCGAAGGCCGAACCGGTGCCGTGGTCGAATGATTCACGCCTGGTGGTCAGGCGGTGCTCAAGCAGTCCACGGCGTCCGCCGCTCGCGTAGGCCGCCTTCTCCAGATCAATGTTTTTCTGCGCCTTGGCATCGTGGCGCAGACGCGCGACCGTCGCACTTTCTGTTAGGTATCCCGCGTAATTGCCCTCGCGAAAATAAATGTCCTCTGCCAGGTAGCGGTGGGGAGGAACAAACTCAGGCTGAGAGGCTACAAGTTGCGTCAGCAACGCCCTCGCTTCTTCTGTCTTTCCCGCTGCGGCGAGAATGCACCCTTTGTCGGCGAGGATGGGAGTGGAAGAAGGATCGAGCTGCCGCGCTCGCTCGATCTCCAATAGTCCCTCCTGAATGCGCCCCGTCTCGATGAGGAACGTCGCGTACCAGTGATGGGCGCGCGGCAAGCCCGGATTCAACTCGATGGCTCGCTTGAACTCGCGCTCGGCCGTGGTCACGTCGAAGAATCCCCAGAAGCTGGCGAATGCGAGCGAGTTGTGCGCTTCGGCGGAGTTGGAATCGAGTTCCACTGCTTTGGCGGCCGCGGCCCGGGCGCGCGGCAAGGCCTCCTGCGCGGGCATGAGGCTGAACTCTCGCAGCAGGTTATAGCTGTCGGCCAAGCCTACGTAGGGCGCTGCATAAGCGGGATCATGCACGATGGCCTGGGTAAAGAAATCCACCGCCTGGTTCAGATCGTCGGGGGTGCGCTTCTCGAAATGATAGCGGCCCTTGAGATAGAGATCCTGAGCCTCGGCGCTGGGGGGCTGCGGCGCAGCCAGCGCATTTTTGTACCGGGGTTCGCGATGGCCGAACGAAAAGGCAAGAAACGAGCCTACGATCAGAACCAGGGGCAGGATCCATAGGAAATCTTTAGTCGCCGAGGGTGGCAGAACAAGGCGAAGATCGGAGGTGGGAACATCGTCCGGAGGCTTGACGGTGAGCACATGGACGGGGATGGTTCGACTCCGGGCCCCATCGGCGGAGGCAGCTACTCCCGCAGCGATCTCGACGGGCTCCCAGTTATGCTGCGGAGCCTGCAGCCACTCTGCCAGCTCGTCGGCGTAGGCGAAAACGCCACCGCGGACACTACCTGGCACCCGGTACACCGGAAGCCCGCGTTCTTTTTCCCAACGTTTGACGGTGCGCTCGTCGCGATCAAAGAAGGCGGCAATTTCCTTCCAAGAATCTAAACGCTTCTTCGCCGGGAGAGGCTCACTATGAGCGGCCATAAGCTTTGGATGCCTTGAAACCCTGAAAGTTTTTCAGCTGATGCAAGCAAGGCTCGCGTAGTGTAGCGGTGATCATCAGCCTTGGGAACGCCACGAACGTGCCTTTGTGTGGCCCGATCGAGGGAGGGAACGCAGGAGCGCGCCGAGATCCGCGCCCAGCCTGCCATTAGAGACTTTCGTCTGCGGTTGACAGGTCCCAGCGGGACGCGCCATACTTCGTCGCTGCACCCTGTCGTTGCGCCAATCGTTAGCCCCGCTGCGCTGGGGCGCTTCTGTAATGCGGCGGCTGGCCAGGCTTTTGCCGCAATCTCCCGGGAGGATTGCAATGCTCCGAAGTTTTCGTCTGGCGCGAATTGTTTTTCCGCTTCTGCTGGCGATAACGGCCGTCAGTCCGTTCGCTTTGGCTTCAGGCCCCTTTGTGATTGGCTCAGCCAATACGGTGACTGCTGATCCCAATGTCACGCGTCCTTCGACCACGCCTTGCGTCGTGCAGCTTTTCAGCGCCGCGCAGTTCTACGAGTTCAACGTGGAGAACTTTACCTACGCGCCGCCCGCCGACTGTCCCGGTCCCTGGGCCAAGGTAGTGCTGGAAGCTGACATCAGTCTGAACGCCGGCATTCAATACGACCGCACCGCTAACTTCTGGTTGGGCCCGGTGAATATTTATTTCGGCACCACGGCCGAGCCTTCGAACATTGGTCCGTCGTGGCATATCGAGAACGACCTCACCGATTACAGCTCGATCTTCTACGCAGCGCAGGCCGGCCAGGCGAATATCGGAAACACTTTGTGCTGCGGGCTAACTTCGACGATCTATGCTTCGGCAGAGTTGGAGTTCTATCCCCTGGCCAAAGGCGAGAAGCCGCCCGCAGCCGCTGACCAGGTATTGGCGCTGTCCGCGTCGGGCGCCACCGTCGCACTCAGTTCAACTTCCAGCACACTCTCCGGCACCTTTACCCTGCCCACGAATGTGGAGAAGGCCTATTTGGACGTCTACTCCCAAAGCCAGTCGAACGATGAATTCTGGTACACCTGCGTCGCCAACGACGTCGCCACGGAACTGGAAAACTGCGGCAATACCGGCTTCCGTGAGACTGAGATCTCCATCGACGGGAAACCGGCGGGCGTGGCCCCGGTTTCTCCTTGGATCTTCACGGGCGGCATCGATCCTTATTTATGGTTTCCGATTCCCGGTGTGCAGACGCTGAACTTCAAGCCTTATCGGGTGGATCTCACGCCTTTTGCCGGAGTGTTGAGTAATGGCGAGGCGCACACGGTTTCGCTCAGCGTCTACAATGCCGACGATTATTTCTCGGCGACCGCGTCGCTGCTGCTCTATCTTGATTCCGCCAGTACGCAGATTACCGGTGCTATCACTGAAGACACGCTGACGGCCGCGCCGTCTCCCGTAGTCACCGAGAACCTGAACGTGCAGCCGACTTTCACCAAGGGCACGGTGAACCTGAAGTCGAACCGCAGTTTCACGATCGCGGGCTACGTCAACACCTCACACGGCAAGGTGACGACGAAGATCGCGCAGAATGTGAAGTTCTTCAATAACCAGTATTACGACATCACGGCTACGACATATCTGGAAAACATTTCGCTGGGTTCGTCAGTCTGGTCAACGACCACAACCTCAGGGGGAGGCGACACCACCGTCACCAGCCAGTCCTACAATTTCCCCCTGATCCTGGATCTCAACCAATTTGTGGCGTCGAGTGGGGATACGGATCTGACCACGAACGCGACTCAGAGCTACGAATCGTCTGTAAACACGTGGAAAAATAATTGGCCGACGTACACCAGTTTCGAGTCGAACACCGGACACCATGTGGACACGTTCGACTACAACACCTTCCTCAATTCGGATCAATCCGCCGAGCAGCAATATTTCTCCTGGGGTTCAAACAGCGGGCCATACTTCTGTAGCATCTCTGCAAAGGCCAACGCTCTCACCGCTTTCAGCCCGGGTTGCGCAAAGTGAGGTAGGCGAAGTAGCAGGTTGAATTCGGAAAGACGCGCCGCTTCTGGATTTCTCAGGCATTCTCGTGTATGCATGATTGGGTATGCGCAGACTCTTATCCCGCCTGGCCATAGGCCTGTTGGTCGCGTACATGTTTTTTGCCGGGTTTGTCGCTTGGGCGATGTATCAGTCTCCGGAAACCTTTGGCCGCGTGATGGCTCGAATGCCCGGGGTCGCTTATGCGATCGTTCCGTTTGAAACCATGTGGATTCATGCGCGCGCGGGGCAGCTGCGAACCGGCGACGCGGCACCAGACTTTTCACTAGCCGAGCTGGACAAAAGCGACAGCGTCCAGTTGTCGTCGCTGACGGCACATCAACCGGTTGTGCTTGTATTCGGCAGTTATACCTGACCCCCATTCCGGCGGGAGGTTCCCGCTCTCAACCAGCTTTACGATCAGTACAACCAGCAGGTTGCATTCCTCATCGTGTACATTCTGGAAGCGCATCCCAGCGATGTTTGGCAGACCGAGAGCAATCTGAAGGACAAGATTGTTTTTGCCAGTCCCCGCGACACCGAGGAGCGCAGCCAGGTCGCGGGCACCTGTGTTCGCAAGCTGGGAATCAAGTTTCCCGCAGTTCTTGATGGGTTCGACAACACGACCGAGAAGGCCTATACGGGCTGGCCCGATCGAATCTACCTGATCGATCGGGGGAATCGCGTGGCCTACAAAAGCAAGCCCGGCCCTTTCGGCTTCAAGCCGGCCGAATTGGAACGGGCGCTGAAGCAATTGTTCGCAGGAACGGCTAAGTCGGCGGCCGAGTGATCGCCCCCTGTGAGGCCGACGAAACCAGAGCCGCATACTTAGCGAATACGCCGGCGGGATAGCGCGGCTGCGGCGGCTTCCACTCCTTCATCCGCTGGCGTAGAACTTCATCGCTGATCTCGACCTCTAACAAGCGCTTACTGATATCAAAGTGAATTATGTCTCCGTCGCGCACCGCGGCTATGGGGCCGCCCAGAGCGGCTTCCGGCGAAACGTGGCCGGCCATGAGTCCGTGGGTCGCGCCGCTGAACCGGCCGTCGGTCAACAGAGCAACCGACGATCCCAAGCCTTCGCCTACGATGGCGCCGGTGACGCTCAGCATTTCGCGCATGCCTGGCCCTCCCTTGGGGCCTTCGTTGCGGATGACGACGACGTCACCGGCCTTGATTTTCTTCGACGTGACGGCGGCCATGGCGTCTTCTTCGCAATCGAAGACCCGCGCAGGACCGCGCTGCTCCAGTCTCTCATGCCCGCTGATTTTGGCTACGCAGCCTTCGGGCGCAAGATTTCCCTTCAGAATAACGAGCCCTCCGGTTTTCTTCAGCGGACGATCGAGCGGGGCGATAACAGGCTGACCCGGAGTTTCTTTTGCGTCGTTGGCTTCTTCGGCGAATGTCCTGCCGGTCACGGTAAGCGTAGAGCCGTCGGCGCATTTGGCATCCAGCAGGCGTTTGGCGATGACGGGGATGCCGCCAGCTTTATCGACGTCGGCGGCAACATATTTTCCCGAGGGCTTAAGATCGGCGAGCAGTGGAGTGCGCTCGCTGATTCGCTGAAAGTCGTCGATCTCGAGCGCGACGCCGGCTTCACGCGAGATCGCCAGCAGATGCAGAACGGCATTGGTCGAACCGCCGGTCGCGGCCACCGACGCAATCGCGTTTTCAAAAGCCGCTCGGGTAAGAATGCGGCGCGGCAGAATGCCGGTTCTTAGAAGATTCAACACTACTTCACCACAGCGGAATGCGACTTCGTCTTTTCGCGCATCCATCGCCGGCACGCTGTTGAAGCCCATGGGAGACAAACCAATCGTCTCCATCACGGTCGACATGGTGTTCGCTGTGTATTGGCCGCCGCAGGCTCCGGCTCCGGGGCAGGCCACGTTTTCGAGATCGTGCAATTCTTGGTCGGTAATTTTTCCCGCAGCGTTGGCGCCCACGGCTTCGAATACATCCTGGATAGTGACGTCCTTGCCGCGATAGCTGCCCGGCGCGATCGTGCCGCCGTAGAGCACTAACCCGGGAAGATCCATGCGCGCCAGCGCCATGGCCGCGGCCGGAATCGTCTTATCACAACCGACCACGCACACCACGGCGTCAAACAATTGGCCGCGGCACACTAGTTCAATCGAATCGGCAATCAGTTCGCGGCTCACCAGCGACGCGCGCATGCCTTCTGTGCCCATGGTCTCGCCGTCGGAGATGGCGATAGTATTGAACTCCATGGGGGTGCCTCCGGCGGCGCGAATGCCTTCTTTCACTTTGGCCGAGAGCCGCCGCAGGTGAAAGTTGCAGGGCATGGTTTCGATCCAGGTGTTGGCGACGCCGATCAATGGCTTTTGCAAATCGGCGTCGGTGAAGCCAATAGCTTTGAACATGGAGCGCGCCGGAGCCCGGTCGCGTCCATCGGTAATTCCGCGGCTGCGATGTTTAAGATCCATAAATAGCAAAGACTAGAACACGAGTTGTCACTCCGCTGGGAATGACAAATTTAAGGTTAGGAATGACAAGTTGAGGGTTAGGGCAAGAAAAACGGGGAACCCGCGGCTGTGGCGATGCCCAGAAGCCGCATTCCGCCTGCAAGTTCCCCAATCGCATGACGCTCGCCCAGTGAGCATTCATGCTGCTGACACTGAAAATTCGAAACCGCAACTTAAGCGAGCGCGGCCTGTGTCGCCCGGTCAGAGACGCTCTCTGAAGCCGGCGGATGCGCTCCCCACGCCGGGACTTCCTGTTCATGCAAAACCGCTCGCGACCGCACCTCGATGACATCGACGATCGCGTACCACTCACGATAAAGCTGGCCAATCTGCTTGGGGTTGACTTCCAGCAGCATGGTGACCGCGTAATCCTGCCCGGCGCCCTCAGCGTGCACCGTAGTAAGGTCGAGCCCCCGGCGCGAAACCGCGTTGAGGATGCGCATCAGCGTGCCTTGCGCGTTGCGATAGCGGATATGAAAGACTTGCATGTTGAAATCCTCCGCAAAATTTGCAGCAATTACTCCGCGTCTTCGAACACCATTTCCGAAAGCGCAGCCCCTGCCGGAACCATGGGATAAACATTGGCTTCAGGAGCACAATCAAACACCAGCAACTCCGGTCCCGGCGAGCTGAGAAAATTATCGATAAGATCTCCCGTCTCGGCCGATACCGGAAACTCCACCATGGCAGCCTCGTTCAACCGCCATCCGCGAATTTTGTATGCCTTGGCGATCTCGACGAAATCCGGATTGTCGCTCAAATCCGTTTCGGCATAGTTGCGCTCATAGAAAAGCTGTTGCCACTGCCGCACCATTCCCAGATATTTGTTATCGACGATCACCATTTTTATAGGAAGCCCGAGCCGGTGCACTGTGGCCAGCTCTTGTATGTTCATCTGGAAGCCGCCATCGCCGGAAACGCAAAGCACGCAAGTATCCGGCTTGGCCAGTTGCACGCCCACGGCGGCAGGAAGAGCGAAGCCCATCGCTCCGAGTCCGCCCGAAGTTATAAAGCCGCGCGGTGAGGAAGAACGGTAACGCTGCGCCGCCCACATCTGATGCTGGCCTACGTCGGCAATGATGACGTTATCCTGCGGCAGGCGGCTGAAAAGCTCGTCGAGAAAACGAATGGTTGGCTGCGCCAGTCCTCGCGGATCAAGCTCCGCGCGCTCCGCTCCGCAAGCCACCGCGCGCCACCCGCTCCAGTCGGGCAGGGAAGCCTTGCGTGCTTCGGCATGGAATGCCGGAATCGTGTCGGCGAGATTGCCAATCACCGGCAAATCGCAGGTCCGCACACGGTCAAGCTGTGCCGGATCAATCTCAAAGTGGACGATCTTTGCGTTGGGAGCAAAGCGCGTAGGATCGCCAGTCACACGATCATCAAGGCGCGCTCCGAAAACCATCAGCAAATCGGTTTCATGCAAGGCGGTGTTAGCGGCGCGCGTCCCATGCATGCCAACCATCCCCAGGTAATAGGGCGATTGCGGAGGAACGGCGCCCAATCCGTGTACGGTAGCGAAGGTAGGAACATTCAAATCGTCGAGCAGCCGCCGCAATTCCGGAATCGCTCCTGAAAGCTTTGCTCCCGCGCCCACCAAGGCCACCGGCCGCGTCGCCCGTTGCAGCAAGGCTACAATTGCATCGCTGAACGTGCTTTCTGCTTTCGCGTCCGCAGGCCGGGCATGCGGCTTGAACTTCAGTGGTCCGGAGAATTCCTTCTTAGCTTTCAATATGTCGGTAGGGATGTCGATCACGACCGGTCCCGGCCGTCCGCTACGCGCCCAGTAGAATCCCTCGGCAATCGCATCCGGGATTTCATCGATCGTGCGCACCAGCCGGCTCCACTTGGTCAGCGAAAGCGTCACTCCGAAAACGTCAGTCTCCTGGAATGCATCGGTGCCGATCATCGCCGTTCGAACCTGCCCGGTGATGCAGACCAAAGGCACCGAATCCATCTTGGCGTCCGCAATTCCGGTGACCAGGTTCGTCGCGCCCGGACCACTGGTAGCCATAGCCACACCAACTTTTCCCGTGACGCGAGCGTAGCCTTCCGCCGCAAATACCGCGCCCTGCTCATGCCGCGTAAGGACGTGTCGCACTCCGCTGCCGTCCAAAGCGTCGTAGAGCGGCATGATCGCGCCGCCGGGGTAGCCGAACACCAGGTCGACCCCTTCGGCGCGTATGCACCGCAGAACGATTTCTGCGCCCTTAAGCATTCACGACCTGTTTAGGTTCCGGCTTCGGAGCCTCCGCCGGCTTCTTCGCTTCGCGACCAGGCAGCCAGCTCATCATGCCGCGCAACTGCGCGCCCACAATCTCGATCGGATGCTTCTGCTCTTTCTCGCGCAGCTCGGCAAAGTGGTAGCCGCCGTCTTTGTTCTCTTTGATCCACTCCCGAGCGAAGGTTCCATCCTGAATGTCGGCCAGAGTCTTCTTCATCGCGGCCCGCGTTGTATCGCCCACAACCTTCTCACCGCGCGTCAGGTCGCCATACTCAGCTGTGTTCGAAATCGAATACCGCATGCGCCCAAGGCCGCCTTCGTAAATCAGATCAACGATCAGCTTCATCTCGTGCAGGCACTCGAAATATGCAATCTCCGGAGCGTAGCCGGCTTCGACCAGCGTCTCGAATCCCTTCTTGATCAAAGACGTTAAACCGCCGCACAGCACCGCCTGCTCGCCGAACAAGTCGCTCTCAGTTTCTTCGCGGAACGTGGTCTGCAGCACGCCCGCGCGAGTCGAACCAATAGCATGCGCATAGGCCAGGGCAAACTCATGTGCCCGCTTGCTCGCATCCTGCTGAATCGCGATCAGCGACGGTACCCCGCGCCCCTCGGTATAAACCCGCCGCAGCAGGTGGCCTGGGCTTTTGGGCGCGATCATCACCACGTCGACATCACTGGGCGGAACGATCGTCTTGAAATGAATGCTGAAACCATGCGAGAAGCCCAGAATCTTTCCGGGATGCAGATAGGGCTGGATGTACTGCTCATAAACCGCCGCCTGCGTCTCATCCGGCGTGAGCACGTGGATCCAGTCGGCACGTTTCGCGGCCTCATCCGGAGCCACTACGACCATGCCATCGGCGCGAGCCTGCTGCGCGCTGGGGCGGTTAGGCTCGAGGCCCACGAGCACCTTGTGGCCGCTGTCGCGCAGGTTCTGCGCCTGTGCATGTCCCTGGCTGCCGTAGCCCAGGATCGCGATGGTTTTGCCCTTCAGGGCCTCAGGATTAGCATCGTGTTCATAAAAAATAGTAGCCACTGGCAAGCTCCTTGTAGCGCCGGCGTCCCGCCGGCAACAGTGGGACGAACCCTGAAGCCCGTCCTCTTGGATTCTGTTGCAGACCGACCGGTCGGTCGGTTACTAAAGAAATGCTACCTTTGCGCCTCCCGCATGTCAAGCAGGAACTGTTCCGTCCGCGTTATTGGACGGGTGCCCACTGGCGACATTCTGAGGGGACGATAGGAGAAGTCAAAGGCGGGCCAACTTTGTAGCGAACGACACCGTCTGACGTCGAACAGAAGCTTCTAGTCCCAGTGCCACTGCTGATGGGGGTAGCAACGGCTACGAATTCCCTGCAGACCTGCGCCGCCAGCTTGCAATCTCCGGTGAGGCGGAAATTGTATCCGGTCTGGGAACACCACGCGCCTGAGGTGCATCCAGGGTTGCCCAGAGCAGGTTCGATGAGACTCGCATGTTGTGGCGACTGATGACCCGGTCCAAGGGGGTCAGGGCCGAGCGTTGCCAGTTCGGTCGCGTATCCCTTCTCAGGAAAAGAGCTGAAATAGGCGACCTCTGCGACAACCACCGTGCGCATGGTGGCTATAGCGGAAGATTCATTCGCCGCCATCTGGGCACGCATCAGGTTGGGAATGGCGACTGCCGCCACCACCAGGATTACACCGGCGTCCGCCGCTCCACTCGTACTGACTGCGCGGATCGCCCTCTCGTCGCCATAAGCGCGAAACACAATAGGCGCAGTGGGTGGGGAGAGCCGCGCAAAGGCGTCTGCCATTTCCGGCGACATGCGGCGCAGATTCAGAGCCGTCACGGCGGCGGGGTCTTCATACAGGAAGGCAGAAACATCTGCGGGGTATCCGGCGGGAAGAGATGCCGTGAATTTCGTAGACTTAGCGAACGATTCGCCAGATTTGTGCAGTCGAATCGCTGCTGCCGCCGTTTCATGGCTGGACGCGACGATCAGATAACCTCCGGCGAAGGTGTAGACAATCTGCATCGGCTTCGGTGTAGACGGAATCGTCAATGAGTGGTAAGTGATTCCATCTTCCACGAATTCCATTGCCGGGAAGGGCACTGTCGCCAACATCTTCGCCAGCGTTTGCTGCAGATGATCCGCATCATTGGTGCGCAGAATTATCTTCCAGTCAGGTTTGGGTTCGGCGAATCCCTCGGCTTCCACGGTGATTTCACCAGGCAGCAGGCTCAGCAAGTCGTCCCTGAGACTGATATGTATCGCCTGTTCAGTGTGGGTGAGGCTGGCGAGTGCGTTGGGATTCGAAGAAGAAGAGATGTCTTTGATGTCGTCGAAGATCTCTCCCAGATTCTTAAGGCTTACGCTGCTCACGATGGAGGCTTGCGGCGAGACAAAGTCCAGGCTGCCGAGCGGAGCAGGAGCCGCAAGCCACGACGCGATGCCATGGCGTGGGCCCACGAAACTCAGTTCCATTTGGCCCTCTGATCCTTGGGCCCGGTGCCGGTACTCCCAGACCGCATACTTCGCATCTCTAAGACCGGTGCGATCGAAGATCTTTTGATTCTGCGGCGTTCCGGACGGAATCCGGTTCATTATGGTGTGCAGATCGGCGGCCATCAAGGCAGATGTTCCGCCTTGATACGCTTCCGTCAGACGCTGCCCAAAAGGCGTCGAAGCAAAATCTGTTGTCCTGGCGTCCAGAAAGGCATTGAATCCGCGCACCGCCTCCAGACTTTCGGCCGCGATGACAAAATCCGGTCGCACCAACACGACGAGTTGCTCGCCAGAGCCGCTTTTCGCCTGAGTCAACTGCTGAAGATCCAGAACGCGCACCGGAGACTGCGATTTGCCGGAGCCTTCTTTCAGGATCTGCTCAAGAACGTTCTTTAGTCCTGGCTTACGCAGCTCTGCAACAATCAGTAATTTGCGACTTGCGGCGCCCTTTTCGTATATCCCGCCCGTTTCGCCGGACACAACCAGTTCATCACCGAGGTACTGCGACACCTCATAGAATTCTTCCAGGAAATCCTGCAGCTTCGGTCCCCCCGAACTCAATTCGCCGTGCTGCCACCAATCCCGAAGCACCGCACTCGCCTGCAATTCCTGCTGTAGCGTTTCCAGCGTTTGATGGGCCGTCTCGCCATAGTTGGGGAAGGCGACATAATAGGTGGTCGCCATCGGCAGGCGTGGCAACAAAGGGCTCTCGGTGCGAACCGGAGGCAGTTGAACATTATTCTTGAGGGCTTCGACCAGATGTGCCAATTCCGTGAGGAGTCCCGGATACTTCTTTAGGTCGTCGGCGAATGGAATCTCTGGCTGAGGCTTGACCGTGCTCTGAGAAAAGCAGGCCAGCGGCAAAAAGAAAAACAATCCAGTCGCAACGCACTTGATCAGGGAACGACAGCGCCGCGTTCTCGCCTCTTGCATCGCATCACCTCTCGACTAAATTTCGGCTTGACCCGGGGCCCGGTTTCCATCGGCTGGCGATCCAACCTGTCGTTGGTTTCCGACAAGCTAACATTGCCCAACACAAACGGCCAGCAAAAACGTTGCCGAGATGGCTCTGGCTAGAGGCTAGAAGCTAAGAACTGACAGCTACAAGCCAGCAGCCCATTGGCATTCCCTCGCGCAACTGTTTACCATGTCACCCGATGACCCGCGAGACCGTGGTCGACTCCCGGCAGGAAATCCTGCGCACCGCCGCGCGCCTGTTCCAGCAGCGCGGCTACGACGCGACCTCCATGAACGACGTTGCGGCGGCACTCAAGTTGAGCAAAGGCGGCCTCTACCACCACTTCCAGAGCAAGGACGAAATCCTTTACGAAATCATGAACCACGCCATGGAGATCACCCAGGAACGCGTGCTCAATCCCGTGCGCAGCATCGCCGACCCTGAGGAACGCCTGCGCGCTCTCATCCGCCTGCACATCGAGGTCGTGCTGAGTCCACGCGATCGCGAGATCACCGTGATGCTGCACGAAAACCATCCCCTGCCCCCGGCCCTGCGCAAGCGCATCAACATCCGAAAAAAGGATTACATTCACTTCCTTGAAAGCCTGATGACAGAAGTTCAGGAAAAAGCTAGAAATCAGACAAGAGGGAAGGTAAGCCCGCGCGCCGCCGCCTTTGCCTTGCTCGGCATGATCAACTGGATTTATCAGTGGTATAAGCCGGAAGGCGAACTGCAGGCGCAGAACCTTATTCCGCAATTCACCGACCTCATTTTCGGAGGCATTTTCGCTTGAGGGATGAAAGAGCTTGAGGGGTTAATCAGTATGAAAACTTTTTTTGCCACGCTTCCCGAGATCGCCGAGCAGCGCGCTGTGAGCGGCCGGCCCTACCGCGAGTTCCTGCGGGTGCCGAACATGAGTGCTGGACTCTTCGTCCTGCCCGCTGGAGGCACAGACCATCAGAAACCGCATCGCGAGGACGAGATCTACTTCGTGATTCGTGGCCGCGCCCGCTTCAAAGCCGGCTTCGAAGACCGCGAGGTTTCCGGAGGCAGCCTGATATTCGTAGCAGCCGAGGAAGGTCACCGCTTCTACGACATTACCGAAGACCTCGAGGTCCTGGTCTTCTTCGCGCCCGCCGAAAGCTAAGCGGCGACGGGCCCACGATCACTTAGCAAATCACACCCATTGCGCGCTTGTGGACGGACTCGCGTTCCGCGAAATCGTTTCCCTCGCCGCCAAAGCAACAGAGTGTTTCGTTTTCCATCTCGCCTGCCTGGCATGAGGGTAGAGAATGTTCTTTGACTCACTCTGTAACATAGAGTACTCTATTAACCAATATGAACCTCATCGAAGGAGAACTGCCATGCAGGACCACAACACCGACCGGGAACTGAAGGAGAGACTGAACCTCATCGAACACATGATCGCCGAGGGACGCCGGAACACAGAGAGCTGGGGGTGGATGTTCATTCTGTGGGGCGTTGTTTACTATCTCGCCATCGCCTGGTCCGCATGGGGTCACGGCGTTTGGGCTTGGCCGATCACCGTCTTGATCGGGGTCGTGGTCACCGGTGTCGTTGCTTCCCGGAAGACCGGCAATCAGCCGGAGACCACACTGGGCCGGGCCATCGGTTCGATCTGGATTGCCCTGGGAATTTCGATGTTCCTCCTCTTTCTAGCCCTCGGCGTGAGTGGAAGACTCACCGATCAGCATGTCTTTGTGGCGGTGATATCGGCCATACTGGGCATGGCCAACGGAGCCTCGGCTCTGATTCTTCGCTGGAAGGTACAGTTTGCATGCGCAGTCGTGTGGTGGGTGGCGGCCGTGGGTACGTGCTTCGGCACCAGCGTCCAGAGCTTGATCGTGTTTCTGGTCGCCATCTTTCTCTGCCAGATTGCCTTCGGCATCTACGGCACGATCGCCGAAGTCCAGCAGCGCAAGCGGCGGGGCGTAATCCATGCCTGATCTGCCCGAACTCAATCCCGTGGTTCACGGCAGGCTGCGACTCGCTCTGCTTTCGCTCCTCAGCGGTGTGGAAGAGGCAGAGTTTACCTGGCTCCGCGCCAAGACCGAAGCCACGGACGGAAACCTGGGAGCGCAACTGCTCAAGCTCGAAGAAGCCAGGTACGTGGCTGTGCAAAAGAAGTTCGTGTTGCGCAAGCCGCAAACCCTCTACCGCATCACCGAAACCGGCCGCGCGGCCCTCACCGAATACATACAGGCATTGAAACAATTGCTAGGCCCGGCCATCTGATGCATAGCTTCACAATCGGCATTCGTGAGCCGCAAAGTTGTCGAGTCCTGGTCAAGTTTGCGTATCAGGCGTAGGAACTGGGCGCTACTTCGCCGGCACCCAATAAATCTCTTCCTTAACCCCAGTCTTGTCCAGGAACCCGCGCCGCTTCAGGATCGCCTTGCTGTTCGCGATCATGTCCGGATGCCCGCACAAATAGGCGGTCGTATTCGTAGCATCGAGCTCCCAGTGATCGGCATACTTCCGCAGAATGTCGTCAGCTCGGCCAATCTCACCCGGCCAGTCTGCGTGATCCCACGGGCGGCTCACCGTAGGCACATACTTGAACCACGGAAGTTCCGCGTCGAAATGCGTCAACTCCTCTTTATAGCCGAACTCCCACGGCCGGCTGGCGCCGTTCAGCAGATAAAGTTTGTGACTGCCGTCGAAGCGTCCTTCCTTCCAGTCTCTCGACAGCGTCCGCACAAAGCTGACAAACGGAGCTACTCCCGTCACGGTCGAAACCAGCAGATGATGCTTCCGCCCACTCTCCGTATCCAGCGTAAATTTGCCCTTCGGCACTTTGCGCATCAGCAGTCCATCACCCGCTTGCAGCCTGTGCAGCCGCGGCGTGAGCGCTCCTTCCGGTACCAGCTCAAAGAAAAACTCGATCTCATCTTCGAAAGGACCCGAGACAATCGAATACGGACGCTCCGTGCGCTTGCCGTCGTGTTCCACTCCCAGCGTGGCGTACTGCCCGGGCGAAAACTTGAACTCCCCGCCCGGTTGGACGCGAAACATCCACAGGTCCGGCGCGAAGTCGACGCGTCTGGTAACCCGCGCCTGGAAAAACTTTTCGTCCAAAGTCGTCATGAATTCAAAACCTCACCTTGTGAGCCCAATTAGATGCCACGGTGAAAGCAGAGAAAGCGGGCGGCTAAAGTGGAGAGATAATACACGGGGAGTGGAAAGATGACAACCGAACGGTCGTTCGATACCGGGGCGCAATCCACCACGAGGCACGGAGCGACGGAGGGAAAAAACAGCGTAAATCCCCCGTCCCTCCGTGCCTCCGTGGTGCAAAACCTTCTACTTGCTCACCACCAGCACGACGAAACTATCGGGCAAAATGCTCCGCCGGGGATGCGGATTATCCGCCGTAGCCGCCGGTGGTGGACCGAACTTCGCCGTCACCAGATACACATTGTGCGTCTTCGAGTCGAGGGCCAGGGTGCGCGCTCCCGCTTGCGTCGGAACATTTTCCGCCACGCTGAACTTGTCCGGCGACTCCTCCCGCACCACCGTCAACACGCCCTCGCCACAGGAAGCGAACGCCAGCCCGGTTTCGTCGTCGAATGTGGTCGCATCCACGCCGTCACCAATCGCTGGAGTGGCCAGAACCTTCCCCGAATCAGCGTCCACCACGGCCATCATCTTGTTATCGCAGCCCACAAACAGCCGCCGATTCTTCCGGTCTATCGACAATCCCGAAGGCGATTCGCAAGGCGCCAGCGGCCACGTCGACTTGACCGCCAACTTGTTTGAATCAATCGCCGTCAGCTCGCTTTTGTCTTCGATGTTCACAAAGATCTCACCTTTGCCGTCGCTAGCGGCAAATTCCGGCTTGCCGTCGAGCTTGATCGTCCCCAGCACGGTGCCCTTCGCGGCATCGATGGCGGTTGAATCCTGGCTTTTGCCGTTGAATGTGAAAACCCGCCGGGTCGCCGGATCGTAAAGAATCGCATCTGGATTCTCTCCCGCCTTCACTTTGCTGATCGTCGCCAGCGTCTTGAGGTCAAAGATGCTGACCGTGCCTTCGCGACCGTTGCTGACAAAGCCGCGGCCCAACTCCGGCGCCAAGGCAATGCCATGCACGCCCGGGGTGTCCGCAATGTCGCCCACGGTTTTGCCAGAATCGAGATCGAGCACGATGACGTGCGTGGCGCGCGAAATATAAAGCCGCCGCGCCGCCCCATCCGCGATCAGATAATCCCAACCTCCGTCGCCGCCCACCTTGTAAGTGTTCACAACCTTATATCCGGGCCCAGCCGCAGCCAGAGCGACAGCGGTGATCGCCACAACCAGCGAAACCTGCAACCAACGACGCAGCCAATTCCCCTTCTCCATCATGATTTCCTCCGAAATCGCACGCGGCCGCGACCTGGCATCTAACCGCTATTGGCCGGGGCCCAGAAGTAACTTTACCCCATTCCCGGCCGTCCCTAAACTGGGGCTATGGATGTTTTTCTACCCGACCCACCGGAGCACGCCCCGCGCGAGCGCCAACTGTCGCCCGCAAACTGGAGCGCGCTTCACTCCGTCGCCATGATGGCAGGAGTTGCTATCGCGTTCCTGCTCGCGATCGGTGGAGGCCCAGTTGCCGTCTGGGGAAAAACCACGGGCCTGTTTTCATCGCGGCCGAATTCTGAACTCTCCGCCGCAGAGCTTTCCGAAACCGATCTCGATAACCAGCAACCGCAGAAACAAGCGGAACTGCTTCTCGAGCGCGCAGTCAGCCACTCCAATGGAGACCCGAATCAGATCGAAGCCCGGATCGAGTCGCGCAGCGACGCCTGGCGCGGTCACCTCCAATGGGATTCGCAACTCGGCGACCTCACCACGGTCGCACTCAATTCCAACGACCTAAGCGTGCGTGCCTCCGCTATCGAAGTACAGCTCGCCGCCTACGGGCTCACCAAGACCAAATCCACCGTCGATGCCATGGTGCGGCAGGCCGACTCTCGTGATCACCAACAAAAAATTTGGGCTCTGTGGGCTCTGGGCTTGCTCGGCAACCGAGGAGTCGAGTCTGATCGGGTCGTCCAAGTGCTGGCCGCACACCTGAAAGATGCGGGCATGAATTCCGGCACGGATCGAAGCCAAGATAGAAATCAGGATAGAAACAATAATAATAGCGATACAGAAAACGATAAAAATAGAGACAGAGATACAGATAGAGATAAAGATAAGGACGAAGACGCGCGCCGCTGGGCCGTCGAAGGCCTGGCTCTTGTCGGGACGACGCCCACCATCGCGCCCTTGCTCGAAACCATGCGCAACGATCCATCTCCCACGGTGCGCGAACACGCCGCCTGCAGCCTGGCGCAATCCGGCATGTTGAGCCACGAGCAGCGCCTCATCGCCGTGCCGCATCTGATCGACTACTCCGCCGATCCCGCCCTGGACGCTGAAACTCGCGCCTGGACTTTCCAGGCTCTGGCCGACATCACAAAACAACACCTGCCCAACGACTCCGCAGCCTGGCGCAGCTGGTACCAAACCTCAGCAGCCGGCGCCCAATAGTCAGCGCCTGGTTCGGCAAGAGTTATCTAAAACATTTCCCCCGGGCCTTTTTCTCGGCGGGCAAGTGCGCCCCGGTCCCAGGAGGCTGTGGTGCCAGTTCCATGGGGCGCACCACCTATCTCGCATTGTCCATCTCAACTGTGGAAGAAGAACGAAAAAGAACGCAAGCCTTGCGGCCAAAATTCACCTTTGAAGCGTCTAAGAACCTAGGCGGCCGCGATCTCATGATGGTTTGGGAAGGGCACAGCTTCGAGCCGTGCCGTTAGCCAGTTCCTCGGATGCGGGCTTTAGCCCCTGCGGGGCTTTTCCTTTTTCCGGGACCAATTACGGAAAGGTTCTAGTAGGATCTGGTTCGTACTTAACTTCTTCTTACATGCGCTCGACCAAACCGATCTCCGCCCCGGTGCACTCGGCAGTCTCCGACCTGTTGGCGGATCTCCACGCGAAAGGCGGTTGCGAAAAGATCGGACTTACCCGCGAATCCTTCGCCCTAATTCTCTGTGAAGTGGTCACCAAATATCTGCCCGCAGGCGCGACTCGCGGGGATGCCCGCACGTTTCTTCTCACTCTGCGCATCGACGAACTCGCGCTAGCCCAGGCCTGCGCGGCCGGCAACAATTCCGCGTGGGAAATTTTCCTCACCCGCTATCGCGAAAAGCTCTATCAGTCGGCGCTGCGCATTGCGCGTGAAGACTCGGCCGCCCGCGACCTGGCCGACAGTCTCTATGCCGAGCTCTATGGAACCACCACACGCCACGGCGAGCGCATTTCCAAGCTGGCCTCTTTCACCGGTCGCGGATCGCTCGAAGGCTGGCTCCGCACCGTGCTGGCGCAGGAATTCGTAAATCGCTACCGGCGCACCAAGCGTGAAATCAGCCTCGACGAAGAAAGCGAAGAGGGTTCTCAGTTCGCCGCACCCCAGCCGGAGCCGCCGCCTTCCGCCGACTCCCGCCTGGAAACCGCCACTGATGCCGCCCTGGCTGCGCTCGAGCCCGAAGACCGCATGGTGCTGGCCGCCTATTATCTCGACGGACGCACCCTGGCCGAAATCGCCCGCATGCTGGGTGTGCACGAGTCCACCATCAGCCGCAAAGTGGATAAGCTGGCTAAGTCGTTGCGGAAGAAAATCCTGGCGCGCATGATGCAGCAGGGCATGTCACGCCGCCAGGCCGAAGAGGCACTCGAAATGGACGTTCGCGACCTGCAGGTAGATATTCGCCGCAGTCTTGCGCAAGATTCCCCGGCTGCAGCGTTCTCAGAGAAGGAAGTGCAAGTCAGAACCCGCGAAGGCTCCGGATAGGCTTCGCAAGTAGTTTTGCAAGGGCGTAGCTTTCGATCGCGCTGATACCAAATGGAAAGCGTCCCAAAACTCGTCGTAAAGCGGTTGCAGTCGCCAACCGCGGACTCGCATCCCGATGCCGATCTGCTCACCGCCTTCGCCGAGCAGTCTCTAGCCGGTTCTGAGCGGGACCATCTGGTCGAGCACCTGGCGCGCTGCGGCGATTGCCGCGAAGTAGTCTCGCTAGCCCTTCCCCCGCAACTCGATGCGCAGCCGGTAGCGCACGGCAGCGAAAACCGGTTCGGCTGGCCCCTTCTTCGCGGATCAGCCTGGCATTGGGCCGCGGTCGCAGCGGGAGTGGTGCTGATCGCGTCGATTGGAGTGATGCAATTCCGCCGTCAGCAGGGCAGCGAACTGGCGTCGAACGTCTCCCAAGCGAACCCAGCGATTGCCGCTCCAGTTCCAAGGATCGAGCCCTCTCAGGCGGTGGCCACTCCTCAAACGGGAATGCGGAAAGACACTCTGGCCATTCCAGACGTTCAAACCATGTCAGCCGAGAACAAGCGTGCCCGGTCTGCGGCCAGACAGAATACAACTCCAGTGCCGGCTCCGCCGACCGTCGAAGCGCAACCCGAGATTGCCCAAGTCACGGCTCCATCCGGCGCGCCGAGCCAGATAGACGAGCTCATCCAGAACAAGGCCTCGGATCAGTCTCCGGCCTATACGAATCGCGTAGACAAAGCAAAACCTGCATTGCAGCAAGGTTCTCCTGCCATGGCGCCCGCGCCTTCGCTACACACCGATCCGAGTCTCCTGAAAGGCCCTCCGGCGCCCAGTTGGACCATCAGCGCCGGCGGCGCATTGCAGCGCTCTTTCGACGGCGGTAAAACCTGGCTGGATGTGAACGTCGCGGTTGGTGATTCAGCGCTCGATCGTCCTCAGAAAACGCAAATGACGACGGCCGAAGCACAGGCCGATTCAACCTCCCAAGCGCAGCCCGACGCCCAAGCCGAGGGAAAGAAACAAGCCGCCTTTAAGGCAAAGCAGTCATCTCCGGTCGCGCCCACAATTTTTCGTGCCCTTTCCGTATCCCCCAGCGCCGCTGAAATCTGGGCCGGAGGTTCTGGTGGAACGCTGTATCACTCCGTCGATGCCGGTAACAGCTGGGCCCGCGTGCTTCCCTCTGCCGCCGGCCGCGTCCTTACCGGTGACATTCTCAACATTCAGTTCTCGGACCCGCGGAACGGGACCGTCACCACCTCGACCGCCGAAGTCTGGACCACGCTGGATGATGGTCAGACCTGGCAGAAGCAACCATAATTTCCGGTCACCACTGCGCTTTGTCATCCAGAGCGGAGGCGCGTTTCGCGGAAGCGAAGCACAACCGAAGCACAACCGCAGTCGAGAGCCTGCCCTCAGCGAAGCCGAAGGGGACCCCATGCTCGCATGCGGCGCGGTCGGCCTCGCATGGACTCCACAACGCTCCGGCCACTGTTCTCGGCCGTTGGTTCAGATCCCAATGACGCGCACCGATCCAGCACCCTCCCAAACCCGGCAAAATCCCGTTACCAAAGTGACGTTTACACTAATTCGTTAGTTCACTACTATCCATTTCGTGGTTTGGCAGTTCTGGGGGAGGGCTGCCGAGGCGTCCTGAACTGAAAAGTTCGGGGCGCTTTTTTATTGCTCGCGGCGGGCTGCGGGGGAAAAACTCTGATTCGAGCGAGTTCGGGAAGGGCACGACGTTCAGTAGTGCCGTTAAGTTGTCTGGAATGCCCGCTGCTTCAGCGCCCGAGGTCAGCTTTCCCTGCCGAGCGGTTTTTTGGCAGCCTGCTGGGGGGGAATGTGGAGACAACTACTTCGAACACGCCGAGCAATATCCGCCAATCTCCAACCGCGACACCACAATCCGGAACCGGCAGTCTTTCTCCACCTGCCCTTTCAGCTTCTCGAAAATATCGCTGACGAATTCCATGATCTTGCCGCAACGCAGGCAGGCCATGTGAATGTGATCCCGGTTCAGCTTGCGCTCGTAGTAGTGCCCCTCGCCGTGGATGTGCATCAGGTCGAGTTCGTCAATCAGGCCCTGCCGCTTGAGTAGCTTCAGCGTGCGGTAAACCGTGCTGCGATCCACGCTCGCATCCAGCTTTTGCGCCTTGCGCAAAAGCTGCGCCGCATCCAGATGTTTGGTGGCGGTTTCCATCACCTGCAGAATGGCGCGGCGCTGTCCTGTCATGCGGATTCCGCGGTCGGCTAAATGGGACTGCAGCCGGCCCGGAATTTCAGTTTGCGGTAACGGCATAAGACTCCTCCTCGACTGTCGCAACTCGTCGCAATCGTCATGCGACGGAATTTTCGGCAGATGCTTGACGGGATACGGCCCAATCCGTCAGTATCAAAGGGTTGCAGTTGCGACTCGTTTGCAACTAGCTGTTTGCAACTGCCTGTTCGCGACTAACTGGTTCGTAACTAACTGGTTCGCAACCAATAAGTCCGCTTCATCCCTCTTGGCAAGGCAGATTCGACGTCGAGGAAAGATCATAGCTGTAGATGCGACTGATTTGCAACTAGAACGATTGCAACCGGAGTCGCTTCCTGAATCCATGCGAAGTCTCTCGAAAATCGCGCTGCTTCGCCTCGGCCTGCCCCTCTTCTTGCTGGCCACGGCCTTCGCCGGCGTCGGCGGCAGCATCGCAGGAACCGTCAAAGACTCCTCAGGTGCGGCCATCGTCCAAGCATCCGTCACTCTGCTCAACATCAGTACCGGCGTCCGGCAATCTGCTGTGACTGATGGCAGCGGGACCTACACTTTCCCGGTCCTTCCCGTCGGCAGCTACGTTCTCGAAGTCAACCACCCCGGCTTCAGACCCCACCGCCATACCGGAATCGTGCTCGACGCCAACAGCGCACTTCTGATCGACATAGTTCTTCCCATCGGCCAGAGGACCGAGGCCGTCACAGTCAACGACACCCCAGCCCACGTCGACACCTCCAGCTCCCAGATGGGTGAAGTCATCAGCGGTTCCACCATGACCGGCGTTCCGCTGAATGGCCGCAGCTACACTGATCTGCTCGCCTTGCAGTCCGGCGTCGCCCCCGCCACTTCCATCACCTCCAGCACGGTTCAGGATGTAGGCGCCAGCGCCTTCTCGCCTTCTGGAGACTTGAATCCCGGCACCATATCCATCAACGGCCAGCGCGAATTCGCCAACAGCTTCATGGTGAACGGCAGCGACGTCGAAGAAGACGTCAACATGGGCGCCACCATCATCCCGAATCTCGATTCCATCGCTGAGTTCAGGATTATCACCAACAATTTCGACGCGGAGTACGGCGAGTACAGCGGCGGACAGATCAACGTTATTACTAAGTCGGGCAGCAACGCGTTCCACGGCGGCCTTTTCGAATTCCTGCGCAATACAAATCTGGATGCGCGCAATTATTTTTCTCCTACCCGCGGCTCCTTCAATCAGAATCAATTCGGCGGCACGCTTGGCGGCCCCGTGACAAGAAACAAGATCTTCTTCTACGCTGACTATCAAGGCACGCGCCAAACCCAGGGCGTCGACACCGGACTGATTCCTGTACCCTCGACCGCCGATCGCTCTGGTGATCTCTCAGACTTGGCCAGCTCGCTCACGACCACCGCGTCCGTGACGATCAACGGAGAGCAGCAGCAGATAACGATTCCCACTACCACCGGCTCCTCCACCGCATGGGCTGGTCAGCTTACAAAGCAATTCGGCTACACGGTTACGCCGCAGGAACCTTACTACTTCACTCAGGGTGAAACCCAACCCGCTCCTGCCAACGGAACTTGCCCCAGCACAGGCTGCCCGACTTATCCAGCTTCATGCATCAGTTCCGCGCAATGTGTTTTCCCAAGTGCAACGATTCTGCCGAGTAAATGGTCCGCTCCCGCGCAGCATCTGCTGCAATACGTCCCGACTTCGAATCTACCCGGCAACGAGTTTGCAACCTCCGTCAACAACCAGACGCTCGATGACGACAAAGGCGCGCTTCGCTTCGACGCCAACACCAACTGGGGATTGTTTACTGCCTACTATTTTCTCGACGACTTCTCGCAAAACAATCCCTATCCGACTGCGCAAGGAGGAGCGAATGTTCCCGGCTTCAATGCCATAAATCTGGGCCGCGCCCAGTTGCTGAATCTGGGCAACACCAAAATTCTGAGAGCGACCGGGGTCAACGAATTCCGCTTCAGCTACCTGCGCGACTCCAACGACCTCGGCCGTCCGCAAGGTGGACTAGGCATCAGCCTCGCATCTCAGGGATTCCAGCCCGGCTCCGCTGGAGGCATCGTGCCTCTCTCGCCCCGAACCGAAGGAGTCGAAAACGTGGTCTTCAACAATTACTCCATTGGCACCAACACCAACCAGCTCATGCAAAGCAACAACACCTACCAGTGGCTCGACAATTTTTCCAAGGTTGCGGGCAAGCACACCGTCAAGGCCGGCGCCGAATTTCACTACGACCAGGTCAACACACACGCCATTGCTCAGTTCAACGGCAGCTTCCTGTTCTTCGGCAGCCAGACCGGATCCGATTTCGCAGACTTCCTTCTAGGCGCACCTACCCAATACAACCAAAGCCAGCTCCAGCCCTTCTACGGACGCAACAAATATCTGGGCCTCTACGCCCAGGACAGCTGGCGCCTTCGACCCAATCTCACCCTCAACTACGGCCTGCGGTGGGACCGCATCGAACCCTGGTATGAAAAATACAATCAGATATCGACCCTGGAGCCCGGTAAACAGTCCGCAGTTTTTCCCACAGCTCCCCAAGGAATTCTTTTCCCCACCGATCCCCTGGGTCGCGGAAAACAAGTTCCGCGCACTCTGGCGCCGCCCGGTAGCAAGGATTTCGCGCCCCGCGTCGGCCTCGTCTATTCGCCCACCGCCGATTCGGATTCTCTTCTCGGCAGGATCCTCGGCGCTCCCGGCCAGACCAGCCTGCGCGCCGGCTTCGGCACCTTTTACACTGCCATCGAAGCCCTCACCGTCGGCGTACTCGCCGCTAACGCCCCTTACGGCACCACCTACACCAGTCCCGCTCCGCCGCTTTTTGCCACGCCGTTCATCTCCGCATCAACCGGGCAAGGCAGCCAGTATTTCCCGGTGCAGTTGGCCTCGCTCAACTCCTCGGCAAGTCATCCGGAACCCAACATCGATTGGTCGCAGTACGAACCCATCAGCGGACTTCCGGCCTATCCCACCACCAACCGCATTCCCTACACCGAGGAGTACATGTTCTCCCTCGAGCGCCAGCTCTCGCCGAACACGATTTTCAGCGCCAGCTACGTCGGAGCTCAGGGTCACCGTCTGCTCGCGCTAGTCGAAGCCAATCCCGGCGATCCTGCCCTGTGCTTGCAACTGATGAATCCGGCGAACCTGGCCACCGGGCAAACCCCTTGCGGACCGTTCCTTGAAGGCAACATCTACCAGACAGTTTCGGGCCCGGTCTACGGAACTCGATCTCCGCTTGGGTTCAACTTCGGCAGCGACACCAACCAGGCTACAGTCGGCAACTCCAACTACAACGCGCTCGAAATTACCCTGCGCCACACCAGCAAACAGCTGGAGATTCTCGCCGGCTATACTTATGGCAAATCGCTCGATCAGGCGTCGAACCTCGGAGAAGAGATCAACCCCATCGATCCCGCGCTGAGCAGGGCTCTGTCGGCCTTCGATGTGAAGCACAATTTCGTGGTGAGCTACAGCTACCAGTTTCCCCTCGAGCATCTTTTCCGCGCCTCCAATCGCTGGACCCAAGGTTGGACGATCTCCGGCATCACCCGCTTCAGCACTGGCTTTCCCGTCACGCTCTACAACTACGGCGACAATTCCTTGCTCGGAACCGAACCGAACGGTGTGAACAACTACGGCGTCGATGAGCCCGAATACATTCCCGGATCGCTCGCCGTGAATCACAATCCCCGCAACGGCGAAACGTATTTCAACACCAGCCTCTTCAGTCTTCAGCCTCTGGGCGAGCCCGGCAATGCCAAGCGCCGCTTCTTCTACGGTCCCGGCATTAACAACTACGACGTGGCGTTGCTGAAGGCTTTCCCCCTCACTGAAACCAAGTCCCTGCAGTTCCGTTTCGAGGGCTTCAACATCTTCAACCACGCCCAGTTCTACGGACCGGCTTCGGTGAATGGCAACATCAATAGCTCCACGTTTGGCCAGGTCGTGATCGCGGCGCCTCCGCGTTTGATGCAGGCTGCCCTGAAGTTCACCTTTTAGAAATACCTGTCATCCTGAGCGGAGTTTGTGCTTCGCGAATGCGAAGCACGAACGCAGTTGAAGGATCCCTAGCCTCCACGCGGCCGCGATCCCATCGGTGCGTCTCCACACGGCCCGCCGTGCCATCCGCGCGTAAACGGTTTTTGCGACCTTAGCACCCCCCCACGCATCGAATGGCAGGTGGTACGATAAAGGGTTGGCCCGAGTTTGGGGCAGCATTTATAGATCGTATTCATTAAGATCGTCCGGGTCCCGGCCACGACAGCTCTCCCTGGAGCGTCTGCCGAACAACGCGACGTTACAACTGAGGAGAGATATATGGCAGGCAATGGAATCGTCGAAGTGACAGATGCGAACTTCGACCAGGACGTTTTGAAATCAGATAAGCCCGTGCTGGTGGACTTCTGGGCAACCTGGTGCGGCCCGTGCCGCGCCATCGCTCCCATCGTCGAAGAACTTGCCAAGGACTATCAAGGCAAGATCAAAATCGGCAAGATGGATGTCGACGCCAACAGCTCCACTCCCATGCGCTACAAAGTCACCGGCATTCCCACGCTGCTGGTGTTCAAGGGCGGCCAGGTCGTCGAGCAAATCGTCGGCTACCGTCCCAAGGAAGCCATCGCGCAAGCGCTCGACCGCCACGTTGGGTAAAGCAGCCGCTAGCTACTAGCTTTCGAACATCAAACGCACGCAGACTTTATGAGTCGCGTGCGTTTTGCTTTCCACGTCAATCTTCATTTCGATTGGGACTGAGCTGGTCTCGAGAACCGCTTTCACGGCGTTTCCGGCAGCGTGTATTCAAATTCATAAGAGTGCTTTCCCGCGTCGATTTTGATCGTCAGCGTTCCTGCGAGGCCTTCGAGTTGGCCGGTGCCAGAGTCCGGGACAACCGTGACGCTCAGTTTCGCCGTGCCTCGGTTCATGGTGCCGCTGTGCTGCAGGACGAAGCTGCCCTGGCGGCCTTTCAGGGTTCCAGTCACTCGCTCCATCGCGACGTAGCCCGCAGAGCCTTTCACGCTTCCCATCGCGGAGATCATCCGTCCCTTGCTCGTTCCCTCCAGATCGCCGTGAAACTGTTTATCGATCGTCATCCTTCCCAGCCCCGCGTCGGCCCCGTCTTCGACCGCCTGCGGCGTCAGCTTTACCTCAAACGTTCCACTTGCATGACTCGTCACAACGTTCTCCCTCACAGACGCGCCGGGCGCCGCCGGTTGGCTCTGGGCATGCCCGGCCAGGCCGAGGCAGAGGCAGAGGCAGACCACTATGGTGCTACGAACACTGAGTTGAGATCGGGTTGGCATAGCTTGCTGGCCTTAATACTTCCGAAGCACCCCAATCACTCTGCCCTGTACTTCCACCGAAGCCGCTGGAACAACGATCGGCTTCATAGCGGCGTTCGAAGGCTGCAGGCGGATGTTGTCGCCTTCGCGGTAGAAGCGCTTCAGCGTGGCGTCGCTCTGATCGACCAACGCGACCACGATATCTCCGTTGTGCGCGGTCTTCAGCTTCTCGACCATAACGTAGTCGCCGTCGAGGATGGCCTCATCCTGCATGGAATCGCCACGGACCTCGAGCACAAACACTTCTTTCGAACGCACGAAGTCGGCGAGCGAGATAGTCTCAGGAGTCTCGACGGCCTCAATGGGCTGGCCGGCTGCGATGCGGCCCAGCAGCGGCAGGATCACGCCTGTGTTCACGCTCATGGCCTGCTTGAGCCGCCCCTTGGGCGGCAGCAGGTCGATGGAGCGGCTGCGATTGTAGTCGCGCGTGAGCAATCCCTTCTTCTCAAGGTTGGTGATGTGCTTGTGCACCGTGGCCAGCGAGTTCAGGTCAAGCCCGTTGCCGATCTCTTCAAACGACGGAGAGTAGCCATGCTCCGCCACGAAGCGGGAGATGAAGTCATACACTTCGCGCTGCCTGCGTGTGATCGCCATGGGCTCATTGTTGGCGAATATAAAGCGAATGTCAAGGGGAATCAGCTGCGAGCTATCACCCATGAGCGTCTAGTTACCACGGCTCGTGTGGAGCGGACACTCTTGTCCGTTGCCTTTGACTTTGATTTCGATTGCGGGTTCGATATGCGCGAAGACTCACATCTATGAGATAGTTTCGATTTGAAATTCTTGCCGGATGCGGAGGCTGAAGCTATGGCTGCGCACACAAGAACGAGGAACTGGACTGCATTCGTGCGAGCCGTCTTTCTTCTCGGAATCCTGACGGCATTTCTTGCTCTCGCGGCGCCTGATCAGGCGGAGGCGCAGACTCGAAAAATCGAGCTCGGAGACCTCCAGAAAATCGTCAGCGTCTCCAGCCCGGCGATTTCGCCGGATGGAAAGTCCATCGTCATCATCGTGTCCCGAGTGAATTGGGACGAGGATCGTTACGACAGCCAGCTTGTGCTCGTGGACATCGCCACAGGGGCGCAGCGTGTGTTGACCAAAGTGCGTCCAGGATTGAGCTTGCCGCAGTGGTCGCCTTCGGGAGATCGGCTGGCGTTCCTCGCGGAAGCCGGGGAAGAAAAAGCCGCCGCGCAGATCTTCGTGCTGCCTGTAAACGGGGGCGAGCCGCAGCACGTCACCAGCGCGCCTCTGGGTGTCGAGCAATTTGCCTGGCGCCCGGACGGTTCTTTCTTCGCTTTTGTCTCGCCGGACGAACCACACAACAAGGCAGACATCGAAAAGCACCACGACCTGTTTGAAGTGGGCGACAACGATTTCCTCGCCACCTCCGCGCCAACTCCTTCGCACATCTGGCTAGTCCCTGCCTCAGGTGGCCCGGCAAAGCGCCTCACCTCCGGCACCTGGAGCCTGGCGAAAGCCCCGGATGGGTTCTTAAATCCGGTCCCTCCGCTTTCCTGGTCGCCGGACGGTAAGCAGATCTGCTTCACTCGCCAAGCCGATCCGCATTTCGGTGATTCCGATCAAACTGTCATCGAGATTCTGGACGTTGACACTGGCCAAATCCGCCAACTGACGAAGCGCACTTCATTCGAAAGCTTCGGCCTTTTCTCACCCGACGGCTCAAAGATTGCCTACTGGTTCTGGCGCGACGGGGACCCCAACAACGAGAATGAAATCTTTGTCACCTCCTCCACCGGCGGCGAAGGAACTGATGTCACGTGCGCTCTCGATCGCAATGTCCAGCGCGCCCTCTGGATGCCTGGCGGCAAATCGTTGCTGGTAGGTGGAGACGACGGAACTCGAAGGGCCATCTGGATCCAGCAACTTGACGGCTCCGCGAAAAAGCTCGATCTGGGCGACGCCATTCCCTACTGGGATCTCTCGGAAGCCGTGGGAGCGGACGGATCGATTGCTTTCACGGGTAGCACCGCGACCCAACCTCTCGAGCTCTATTACCTTTCATCGCCGGCTGCAAAGCCGAAACGTCTCACCAACTTCAACCACGAGTTCGCGACTCTTGGCCTCGGACGCATCGACACCTTCGAATGGAAAGGGCCGGATGGATTCCTCGAAGACAGCGTTGTTGTTTACCCGCCAGGTTTTTCGCGCGACAAGAAATACCCGCTGGTTCTTTACCTTCACGGCGCCCCGCAGTTTTCCGCTGTGGCTGCTGATTTCGACTTTTTACTGCAGCTCCTGGCATCTCATGGCTATGTGGTGTTCGCGCCGAACTATCTCGGCACCGATAACCTCGGCCACCGATCCATACTCGCGGCCGTGAATGACTATGGGGATGGTCCCGGTCGCGACCTGATGGCGGGACTTGCGGAGTTCGAAAAGAACGGCTTCATCGACGAATCGCGCATCGGCGTCTCCGGATGGTCCTGGGGCGGCTACATGACGACGTGGCTCATCGGCCACTATCACGTCTGGAAAGCAGCTGTTGCTGGCGCCGCCGTCACTAGCATGACCGATTGGTACACCCTCACGGATGTCAACGTCACAGAGCGTTTCGAGTTCGGCGGCTCGCCGTGGAAAAGGGAGTACGCGAAAGCGTACGAGGAGCAGTCGGCCATCACCTATGCAAGCGCGGTCACTACCCCCACATTGATTCTCCACGACACTGGCGACGCCACCGTGCCCATCACCAGTTCCTACGCGTTTTACCACGCACTCAAGGATAACGGCGTTACCGTCAAATTCATCGCCATTCCCACGGCTGGCCACGAACCCAGTGATCCCGTCCACGATTCCGACAAAGACCGCGTCTGGATCGAGTGGCTCGACCAATACTTGAAATAAGTTCCGTCGCCCCGAGGCGTGTTCGCGTTCGCGTTAAGTGACGCTCTCACTGCTGTAACATCGCTCTGACCACCTCGTTATCCACACCCACCCTGTGACATCTAACCTTGCGCCGGTCCTAAAATCAGTCCATCATGATCGAGGCGAAGGCAGTACACAGAAATCCGACGACAACGGCCCTAACCCGTTTGTTGTCAAGATTTTGACCTCTAAGTCTTTTGTTGTCCGGATTTTGCCGGGATTTTCCCGCTAATTCGATGATTCCAATAGACCCCGGGGGGAGGGGGGTATCGAGACAAGTCGATATTTCTTCCACTTCGTCCCGGCCTCCGGACGATCGTCCGGGACTTTTTTCAACGGAGAAATCCACAAGCCCATTTTGGCTCCCCCAATCGATCTCGGACTTCTACTCGCGAGCTTTTTGAGGTAGGCTTAGGGCCGCCGTTTAAGGAGGGCTTATGGCACAGAACACTTCGGGTGATGTGGTGAAGCAGGCTTCGACGGTTTCGATTTTGTGGGGAGTTTTGCTGATTGTGTTTGGCATGGTGGCGGTGGCTTCGCCGTTTCTCGCCGCGGTCGCGGTGAACGTGGTGGTCGCGTGGCTGATTGTTTTGGCCGGCGTGGTCCACCTGATGCTGGCCGTGCGGGCGCACGGCGCGGGAAGCATGATTTGGAAACTTCTCGTGGGGATTGCCTATCTTTGCTTCGGCGGGTATTTGATCGTACATCCCCTCGTGGGCGTGGCATCGCTCACTTTGCTGCTGGCGACGCTGTTCCTGGTCGAAGGCGTACTGGACGTCGTGCTGTTTTTCAAGATGCGTCCGCTGCAAGGATCGGGCTGGGTGCTGACGGATGGCATCGTTACCCTGCTGCTGGGAGCGCTGATCTATTTGCAATGGCCGACGAGTTCGGCGTGGGCGATTGGCACGCTGGTCGGGATCAGCATGATCTTCAGCGGAGTGGCGCGCGTGATGATGTCGCTGGCAGTGCGCAAGGTTGCGGGCACGGCGTCGGCATCTTCGCTAGCGGCTTAGCGGATAGCTGTTTCCACATGGGGGACGAATAGATGGGAGGATTGATTCCATTAGGAGATGTGTCTCGGCGTCCGAGGCGCGTCCCCTTGGTCACAATCCTCATCATCCTCGTCAATGTCTTCGTGTTTGTGCGGGAGTTGATGGGTGGCGAGGCCTTCGTCACCCAGTGGTCGGCGATTCCCGCACAGATTTTTGCCGGACATCGCTGGATCACGATCTTTACGGCGATGTTCATGCACGCCAGCTGGTCGCACATCATCGGGAACATGATTTTCCTGTGGGCGTTTGGACCGGAGATGGAAGATGCGATGGGGCGCGGCCGCTATCTGGTTTTCTATCTGGTCGGCGGGATCGTCGCCATGCTGGCGCAGGTTTCGGCGACTCCGCATTCCACCGTGCCCAACCTGGGCGCCAGCGGGGCCATTGCGGCGGTGATGGGTGCGTTTCTGGTCACGTATCCGCGAGACCGCATTCGCTCGATTCTGGTGATCTTTATCTTCGTGAAGATCACATTCATCCCGGCGGCGCTGCTGATTGGTTTCTGGTTTCTCACTCAGCTCTTTAGTGCTGGCCAGGTGGCGCACGCGCAGAGCGGGGGAGTGGCATATCTGGCCCACGTGGGCGGCTTCATTTTCGGGGCTGCCACGGCGCGTTTGTTTGAGCGCGCGGCGCAGCGGTCTGCGGAGTCCACTGCCTGAAAAACAGCCTTTTTGAACATCCGAAACTTCCTGTCGACTCGTAACTCTAATCAGGTGACGACGACGGCCGTCTTCGGCCGGGAGGAATTATGTCCAGAGTTTCGGTACGAATGGTGGCGATGATGTTGACGGTGCTGGCGGGGACGCTGGCTTGCCGCGCGGGAAGCGGAGCGAGTGCCGCGGTGCCGAGTCCTGTGGTGGATGAGGCTAAGGCCGAGGCTAAGGGTAAAGAGACCGCAGTGGTCGCTGGGGGGTGCTTTTGGGGAATCCAGGCGGTGTTTCAGCATGTCAAGGGTGTGCACAGCGCGACTGCCGGATACTCGGGCGGGACGGTGAAGAATCCGGATTACGAGATGGTGAGTAGCGGCGAGACTGGGCATGCAGAGTCAGTTCAGATAGTTTACGATCCGTCGCAGGTGACTTATGGAGAGTTGCTGCGCGTGTTCTTCTCGGTGGCGCTCGATCCGACGGAGCTGAACCGGCAGGGGCCGGACAGAGGGACGCAGTACCGATCAGTAATTTTCTACAGCAACGATGAGCAGAAACACATTGCCGAGGCTTACATTGCGCAGCTCGACCAGGCGAAGGTTTATCCGCGCAAGATCGTGACGCAGGTGGTGCCGCTGCAGGCGTTTTATGATGCGGAGGATTATCACCAGAACTATGCGACGATCCATCCCAGCGATCCTTACATAGTGTTTAACGATGCTCCGAAGGTGGCGAACTTGCGGAAGGAGTTTCCGGAGCTTTACAACAAGTAGCAGGGAAGCGCGCCAGACGCGTGATTTAGCATTCTCGCGAAGAACGCGAGCATGATCGCGCGGCGCGCCCAGATCCTTCGCGAGACAAAAGGCGTCTCGTTCAGGATGACATCCGTTGGAGGAGTTTATGTTTGATTCGGTGAGTCGGAGTGATAAGAGTGAGACGAATGTGGGGCGGCGCGTGTTTCTGGCCGGCATTGGTGCGGCGCTGGGCGGGGCGCTGTTGTGGAAGTGGCGGAAGCCTTATGTGATTGCGGTGGAGGCGAAGGCGGAGCCGGGGGAAGTGACGATTGTGCAGTTTTCCGATGACGGCAAGCGGTTGGGCAAGGTGAAGATTGCCAAGGTGGTGAAGTCCGAGGAAGAGTGGCGGCGGCAGCTTTCGCCCGGAGCATTTGAGATCGCGCGGCACGCCGATACTGAGATTGCCTATACCGGGAAGTATTGGAACTTGCACGACAAGGGGATTTATCGCTGCATCTGCTGCGACAACGCGCTGTTTAGTTCGTCGACGAAGTTCGAATCGGGGACGGGCTGGCCCAGTTTCTGGGCGCCGATCGCGTCAGAAAATGTGCGAGAGATACGCGACACGAGCATTGGGATGGACCGCACCGCGATTGCCTGCACGGAATGCGATGCGCACCTGGGTCATGTGTTTGACGACGGTCCGCAGCCGACGGGCCTGAGGTATTGCATGAATTCGGCATCGCTGCGGTTTGTGAAGGTGTAGAGCAGGCAATCGCTTTGGGAAAATGGAGTGACGGGTAGATCCGGCACTCCATTTTTCTTTGGTTCGGATATTTTTGAAAGTTGCGTCGGGGGTTATTGACGGGCGCTTTGCGTATTGGTGCTTTTCAGCGTGACGGTGTCTGAAGGTTGCGGAGCGTTTTTCTGTTGCGTCTGAGGTTTGGGTGCGGCCGCTTTCGCGGTTTCGCTGGCATGGCTGAGGTTGGAGCTAATTGGGTTCACCATGTGAGGAATATCGGCGATCTGCTGAAAAGCTTTAGTCGAAGCGGGCGATTTTCGTAAGGGCTATCCGTTTTTCAAGTTGCGGAAGCAATTCCTGGCGTTGGCTCGACCCCCAAATACCTCAGGGGCTGAAGCCCTCATCTTAGCGGTCGCTTATCGCAGCGCTGAAGCGCTGCGCCACCCAAAATCTGGTGGCGGAAGCCTGGAAGGGCAACACCACCCAAATTTAGGTTCAGGCGCCGGTTACGAAGAAGTTTTCTTCGGGCTTCTGCTCGGGATTATTCGGAGCGGCGTCGGCGGTTACGTCCTGGACGAAGTCGCGGCGGCGTTCCGGGCCTTTGCGGTCGATCACGCGCACGCGACGGGCTGGCATGGTGCTCGGTTCGAGGCTGATGATGCGTCCATCGCGCACCTGGATGTGGGAGCGAAACCAATCGGTGCGGAACATTCGTCCGGAGCAATAGAAAGTAATGGAGGCAGCGATTGGGCCTTCGAATTCTTTTCCGGTGCAACCTAGAATGCGCTTGCCCATTTCTTCGGACCAGGTCATGCCACCGACCAGGGGATCGTTGAGGCGGCAGCGCTCGAAGGGAACGGCGTGCGAGATTTTGCGCAATTGCAGCAGTTGCAACAGGACGGAACTCTTGGCCAGGTTGGTCACGATGATCCTCGCCTCGGTACTGGAGATGCGCTCGAGTTTGATGTGCAGATCAGGCGACCATTCACGCTCGAATTCTTCGCGGGCGAGGGCAAGGCCTTTGTCGGTTGCCTCCACATAACGCAGGGTGGCGCGGGCCAGGATCACGCTGAAGAAGCAGGTCACGATGGTCGCAATGATCGGAATATAGCTGACCAGAGTGGTGAACGACATGCGGAACGAGTTGATCCACTGCATGGCTTGGCTCCTCTCTGCGCGCGACTCTAGATCAATAAAGGGGGAAGGCTGCTGGAGCGCTTGGTCGTTTTCGCCCCTGAGTTTTGGTCTCGGTGTTTCGGGCTTAGGAAAGTTTAATGAGCGGAATGTGGGGGCTCTAGATGCGTATGGTGCTGCGGCTAGAACCTGGCGATGGAGAGACTTTGGTAACTGTGCGGGAAGATCTTTAACACAGAGGGCACAGAGGAACACAGGGTAGGGCATAAGGCGTACCGGGCGGTTATTTACTTTGAGACTGAATCGGAGTCCTAGGCTAGGTCAAGATCAAGGTCAAAGGCAGCGGACGGGGGCGTCCGCTCTACACGGCTATTCGAGGACGCTGTCGTCTAGTTTTTTGCGGCCCCAGTCGGCTGCGGCCTGGACGAAGGCCAGGACAACGGGATGCGGCTTTTTGGCGGTGGAGGAGAGTTGGGGCTGGAAGAGAGTCGCGATGAAGAAGCGGTGGGTGGGGGATTCGATGGCGCGGATTTCGCCTTGGGCGCCGCGGGCTACGATCGGGAATCCGGCTTCCATGGTTGCCCATTCGTACTCGGGGTTGACCTCGAAATTGCAGAAGAACTCTTCGGTTACGACTTCTTCGTCCTTGCCGTAGAACGATTGCAGGTAGGAACCGGGGCGGAGGCGGATCTCGGGCACCTTGCCGGAGAGCTTGGGGGTGTCGCCTTTGATGCCGGTGACGGCGCAGGCTACGGGGTAGATCACGATGTTTTTTGAAGCGGAGTTGTTTTCGGCGCTGTCGGCGTCCTTGATGCCGAGGACGTTGCGGGCGAATTCGATTAGCGCGTACTGAAAGCCGCCGCAAGTGCCGAGAAAAGGCCAGTCGCGGCGGCGGGCGAACTCGATGCCTTTGAGCATGCCGTCGAAACTTTTGTACGGGCTGCCGGGTGAGGCCCAGAGGCCGTCGAAGCTTTCGAGAATCTTTTCCGCCCCCGGGGTTGTTAGCGATGGCGTGGGGATCCATTCGGATTCGAGCTTGAGATCGAGCTTGTGGGCAGCGTGCTGCAGAGCTTCCGTAGTGGCGGGATGGGAACGGAATTTAGGATTGAAGTCTCCGAGGATTCCGATGCGAACGGCATTACTCACGTCGTCATTGTACTAGAGCGTGTTGGGGTGATTGGTGGGGCGCGGTTAGAGGCTTGGTGCTGGGCTGGCTCTGTGAGGTACGGAGTTCTGCCGGCTCTTGGGCTGCGCAGGGTGATGGCTTGGGCGATCGTGGCTGGAGTGGGGGAGATGGACGCTGAAAGCAGGTTCCTCGCTTTGCTCGGAATGACAAGCGTTTAGTCGGAATGGCAAAAGTCTTAGAGCAGGTGGGTTATGGCTAGCAGGACGTAGAGGCTTAGCAGGGCTAGCGCGGGGCCGCCCCAGATCATCAGAGTGCATTTCCAGGCGAGGGAGCCCGCCAGGTCGCGCTGGCTGCGCCAGGAGATGAGGAACGTTGGGTTGTTCTTGCCTTTCATCAGGACGACTGCTGGGCGTGGGTCGAAGCCGTCGGTTGCGGTAGAGATCGCGGCTCCGCTGGGAGTTACCTGGGCTGCAGCCCAGGCTGCCGGACTGGTGATGCCTGCCTTCTGAAGTGCGGCGGCGACCGCGGCGGGGTTTGCGGTTTTGTCTGTGCCGGGATCTGGCGACGGATGGGTGGCCCGGGTTGTGGATATTGCTTTGTCGTAGATGGGGTCGAAGGCTGGGTCGTGCTGAAGCCCACCGGAGAGAGAGGGACCGCCGAAGCCGCCGTCGCCTCCAGTCACGGGCGACAAGGCGTTTCGAAGTATCTCAGTGTTTATAGAGAACGAAAGCGCGTTGCCGACGATGAGCCCTGTGGTTTCGGCGTCATGAATTGGATCTTGAGTGAGTTCCAGGCCGGGATTGTCATCGAGCGTTCCGAGCAGGAAGAGAGCGTTCTTGGGCTTGATGCAGGATTCTTCCACTTTGATTTTGTTGGTGGTCATTATGCCGTGGCGCGAGAGGAAGCTGCGGACGTTGGGTGGCGCTTCTTCTTTGGTGGTGAAGAAGGAATCGCAGAATTCCTCATGGAAATCCTGATGCAGGTCGAGATCGGCGCCGCGGGGGTCGACCATGACTTTGCCGGTGCTGTCGTCGAGAAAGAACGGAACGTGCATACACTCGGCGGCGACCTTGACCCACTGTTTGTTCTTGCCGCACTGCTTCCACTCCCAGACGAACGTGCGGTAACAGTAGCAGGGGCGGGCGGTGATGGGCGCGACCATGGTGTAGGGTCCGACGGCGAGGCCGTTGAGTTCGACCATCCCCATGGATGCGCTGCGAATTTTTGAGGCTGGGGTGTCGAGGATGAGGCGGCGGCGCTGCAGCAGGCGGAAGCCTTGAACGAACAAGTAGATTCCGGCGCAAATTCCGATGAGGCACCAGAGGATGAATCCGCCGGGGTTCGAGGAATTTAGCAGCAGGGTCGCGATGGTCATGGTTGAGCCTTGTTGGGTTGGGGCATCCCTTATCGAGGCTAGTGTAGCGGGAAGGGGGTTGGGAGTGGAAAGTTTGGGGCGCGCTTACGTCGGTAATAGACGCTGAGAAGTTTCGTTTAAGTACCTCGGGGGCTAAAGCCCTTTATCCTGGTGAGTTCGATCGCAGCGCTGAAGCGCTGCGCCACCCAAATGCTACGCCCGCCAAGATCTTACTTGCGCCAGATCTCACGCCACGCAAAATCCCATGGACGATTGGAGGTGGGCGCTGCTGCGACTTGCTGCGCTTGTCTGGACGGGCGAAGGCGCCCGTCCCCACACTCCTCCGCCTTACGTTGCTCGCCGGCGTTTTAGTAAGACGTAGGCGATGGTTAGGGCGGTGAAGAAGACCAGGCCTCCTAATGCGTTTATGCGGGTGGCGAATAGGGTGTGTAGAACTGTGGCCGTGGCCAGGATGAAGCCGATGATCGATCCCCAGATGCCGAGCGGGGCGCGCATGGGGAGTGCGGCGACTTCTTCCTTAGTTAGGCGCCGGCGGAAGCTTACGTGGGCTGCGAGGGATACGACCCAGGAGAAGATGAGGCCGGAGAATGCGGCTCCCATGATGTAGATGAAGGATTGTTGCCCGGCCCAGTGTTCGATGATGAGTGCGGTTACGATGCCGTAGGAAGAGACGAGCAGGGCGAGGCGCGGTGAGCCGGAGGCGTTTAGCTTGCCTAATTTTGCGGGAGCCCATCCGGTGCGTCCCATGGAAAAAAGCAGGCGGGAGGCTGCGTAGAGTTTGGCGTTGGCTCCGGAAAGGGCAGCGGTCAGGACTACGAAATTCATGATGTAAGCCGCGGCTGGAACCTTGGCCAGGCGAAGCACGCTGACGAACGGGCTCTCGGAAACGCCGGTGTGGTTCCAGGGCATGACGCCGACGAGGATCGTGATGGCGCCGAGGTAGATACCGGCCAGGAGGAAGATGGAGAGGCGAGCGGCGCGGGGGATGTCGTTTGAGGAATGTGATTCGCCGGTGGTGACAGAGAGCATCTCGATGCCGCCGAAGGCGTAGATAGCCCAGAAGACAGCGAGCAGAGGTGCGGCTGGACCTTTGGGAAAGAAGCCGCCGTGGGCCGTGAACTGCGGGGCTACCCGACCGTCGAGAAGCAGGGCGGCTCCGGCTACGATGAAGGCCACGATGGTGACGAGCTTGATCATGGAGAACCAGAATTCGAAGCGTCCGTAGGAACGTACGCTGCGCAGGTTGACTAGAAGAAGCAGAGCAGAGAATACGATGACCCAAAGCTCGCCGGGCACGGCGGGGAACCAGTAGGTCATGTAGGTGGCGGAGGCGGTAAGTTCAGCTCCGATGGAGAAGGCGATGGCGGCCCAATATGCGGAGCGGGCGAGGAATCCGAGGTACGGGGTGAGGTAGAGCTCGCCGTAGAGGCCGAAGGAACCGGCAGCGGGGTGCACGCTGGCTAGTTCGCCTAGAGCCATGGCGACCGTGTAGGCGATGAAGGCGGCGATGAGGTAG
>Ga0209693_10000041_pt1 | contig 48606 bp, 42 predicted proteins | sample HubBroMetageWRM3_FD_188345 | JGI IMG/M metagenome (GOLD analysis project Ga0209693, IMG submission 188345) | Warmed soil microbial communities from the Hubbard Brook experimental Forest, New Hampshire - Hubbard Brook CCASE Soil Metagenome WRM 3... | ecosystem: Environmental > Terrestrial > Soil... | reverse complement strand
GTAATCGCCATCGACCTGCGCGAGATCAAGGGCGTTTACTTCGTCCGCGAGTTCGGCGACTCCGAATCGCTGACCCGCAAGACCTTCACCACCCGCCCGCGCTCCGAAGGCCTGTGGGTCCGCCTCCGCTTCAAGGACAACGAAATCCTCGAAGGCCTCATGCCCTCCGACCTGACTCAAAACCTGCCGGAAGGCTATCTCGTAAATCCTCCGGACCAGCGCTCAAACACCCAACGCATCTTCGTCCCTCGCACCGCGCTGGAATCGCTAACCGTCCTAGCCGTAATCGGCGCCACCCGCCGCCCAAGACGCGGCCCCACCGACGACCAGCGCCAGGTGCCCATGTTTGAAGAATAATGTTCGAAGAATAATGCTCGAAGAGTAATGTTCGAAGAGCGAGATTCGCAGCGCCGCTCGGAGTGCGGAATCTCACGGGCCGATCCGAGTGAAAATTCTTTCACATTGACGCCTGCCGGAATTGAGTGGAGAATAGCACCCGCTTCTGGGGCGTAAAGAGAATCCCTCTTTAAATCTCCGGCATTTGTGCCACAACCTCCCCTGCAACACGTCATCACGAACTTCAACATACTAGGAAGGCGGACTTCAATGCGATACCACTCAGTAGTTCTGGCGTTGCTAACGGTAGTTTTCGGTGGATGGAATGTGGCCGCCGGCCAAGCATCGGAAAATGTCATCCCCGCGTCTGCTCAAGTGACGCACTTTGCCATTGGCCAGCGGGTATGCCAGCTGGCCAAGCATCGACACGCGACCTGCTTCGCCATGCGCCGAGTCGAGGTGTCGGAGGGCACGCCCGGGGCGGTGCCGTATAAGCTCCCCGCCGGATCAGACCTGAGCGCCGCCGTGACCGGCGCCGCAGCGACAATCGGACCGACCGGAGGACTGACGCCGAGCGACCTGACAACAGCCTACGCCTTCAGTTCGACTGCAACGGGGACGGGCCAGACGGTCGCTATCATTGACGCCTACAACGACCCCAACATCAACTCTGACCTCCAGACCTTTGACAGTAAGTACGGTCTGGCGACCTGCAGCGAGGCGAATGGTTGTCTCAAGGTTGTGAACCAGACAGGCGGATCAACCCTGCCCCCCAACGATACGACTGGCTGGTCAGTGGAGGAATCCCTGGACGTCGAGACGGTGCACTCCGTGTGCCAGAACTGCAAAATCATCCTGATTGAAGCCACCAATAGCTCAGTCGCGAACCTCGCCGCAGCCGTAAACGAGGCGGTTGCCCTGAAGGCTACCGTGATCAGCAACTCATATGGCGGCGCCGAAGCTGGAATGACAGCGAGCGAGGAAGCGGCTTACAACCATGCCGGCGTCGTCATCACCGCGTCCGCCGGTGACGACGGATACTACGACTTCGACCATCTCGGCGCCGCTGTTCCGTCCCCTTACAACCAGCCGAACGCTCCAGCATCTCTCAACACCGTGGTGGCGGTTGGTGGCACTTCGCTATTCCTCGGCCAGACCGCGACCCGCGAGTCCGAGACGGTTTGGAACGATAACGGCACGGCAGACTACTACGAGTCGCTTTTGGGGTTTCCGCTCGGAGCCACGGGAGGAGGTTGTAGCCGCCTGTTCGCCGCCCAACTCTGGCAGAGCAACGTGAGCGACTGGGCGAACACGGCCTGCGGCACCAAACGCCTGGTGTCAGACATCGCAGCGGATGCTGATTACCTTACCGGCTTCGACGTCTACGCCTCTTACAACTGCGGGTCCACTTATTGCCCCGTGCTTGGCTGGCAGACAATCGGCGGGACATCGCTGTCGTCGCCCATCATCGCCGCAATGTACGCCCTTGCTGGCGGTGCCCATGGTGTCAAATACCCGGCCCTGACACTCTACGGCCATCTTGGGAGTGCCTCGTTGTACAACGTCACCACCGGCGGCAACGGTTGGTGCAGTGGCGAAGGCGCCGCTGCCTGCGGTGACCCGAACACATTTGGAGAAGGAATCCTTGACTGCGACTACCCGGCCACCGGAACCACCCCGAGCGTCGGCGACCTTGCCTGCGACGCAGGCGTCGGTTACAACGGTCCTACCGGAGTCGGCACCCCAAAGGGCCTCGGCGCCTTTGCCCAGACCGGACCGACAGCGACAATCGCAGGCCCAACATCGGTCGCAAGCGGCGCGACCGGCACCTGGACCGCGACCACCACTGATCCGTTCCCCAAGGGCAAGGTCACAAGCTACTCGTGGAACTGGGGCGATGGTACCGCCGCGACCGTCACCACGACCGGCTCGGCGAAGCACGTTTACGCGACCGGCGGCTTGTCCAGAACGATCACCCTGACCGTCACGGATAATTACGGTGTGACTGGTACGAAGACATTTACGGTGACGGTCACAACCTAGACGAGCGAATCCCGAGAGAGCTTCGCGATTTGTCATCCTGAGGAAGCGGAGTGACCTCTGCACTCGTAACCACATGGAGCCCGGCGAGATCGGGAAGGGCACGACTTCAGTTCTCAGCCTGCCCTGAGCAAGCGAAGTGCGCCGAAGGGTGCCGCACCAGCCACGAAAAAGATGAATCCGGCTTCAACCCCCCTGGGTGAGGGGCTGCCCCACTCTTGCGCGTCCTTTGCGCAAGGGTGGGCACGATGCTGCCGGCAGCGCCGACCTCGACCTCAGCTTGACGTGCCGCCGCAACCCGATCTGACTGCCTCTGGAAGGTCCAGGTAACGTGTCCTGCCTTGCAACCCCCCACTCGTTCCAGTGTTCTAATTCCACCAGGAGGGCGTTATGGAAAAGCTTCGCCTCGCGCTCTTTTCCTTGGGCATGCTTCTGGCTGCGACGCTTGCTTTGTCCTGCGGTGCAAGTTCAAAGAATATGACCGGCCAACTCCAGTCCATCACCATCACTCCCGCCACTGCCGCTGCGGGACTTCCCGGTGAGCAGATTCAGTTCACCGCCATCGGCCACTACAACACTGCTCCCTACACGGTCACGCCGCAACCCGCCACTTGGGGTGCGTGCTATCAAAACGCGCCCACAACCGCGGTCTCCGTCACCTCCAAGGGTCTGGCTCAATGTGACTCTCCCAGCGGACCAAGCACCGAATATTCAATCTTCGCATTCGACCCGACCAACTGTAACGTGATCACCGCCTGCGGCGGAGGCTGCACGGTCGTCGGTACCGCACAACTCAGCTGCTCGGGCAACCAGGTAGTTGCGAGAGTTCGGCGGACCGATCCAAATCCCTAGTCTCCCCGGCAAACAAAATTAGCAGCAGTCTGCACGTCCGCGATTTGTCATCCTGAGGAAGCGGAGGCCTGCGCGCCAAGCGCAGCCCTCCCAACGAAGGACCTCTGTACTCGTAGGCACCACACCAACAGAGGGTGCCCCACTTCTCGCGTCCTTTGCGAGAAGTGGGATACACGGTCCCATCCTCCTAGGGCTTCGGGGACGCCCCCCAACTCTGAGGTCTCGAAAAAAAGCCCACCGATTGTGACATCTGACCTTGCCATCCACAGCCCTGAAAGCCCATCCTGTTGGAGGAGGAATCGCGGCACCACGTTTCACAGCCCACGCTTCACACCTAAGTCCTTTGTCGTCTAGATTATGACCTCTAAGCCCTTTGTTCTGCGGATTTTACAGGCCAAACCATGTCTAACTCGATGATTCCGTTAGACCCCAGGGGGGAGGGGGGGTACCCTGTTACGAAAAGGTAAACATGCTCAGGCAAGTATGGCCCCGATGGACCATTTCGGAACTGGTGTACGATTTACCCGCGTCCCATTCATCGACCATGAAACTCTCTCAGATTGCATCCGCCCTCAACGCGCGCCTCGACAACAGCTTCGCCGACATCGACATCACCGGCCTCAACGGCATCGAGCAAGCCGGCCCCGGAGAACTCACCTTCGTCGCCAACCCCAAGTACGGCGCCGCAGCCCGCCTCACCAAGGCCTCCGCCGTAATTGTTGCCGAGGACTTCCCTGCCATCCCGGCGGCCATGCTGCGCGCCAAAGATCCTTATCTTGCCTTCGCCCATGCCCTCGAACTCTTCCACCAACCTCAGCAGTATGCCCCAGGCGTGCATCCCACGGCGGTCGTCCATCCCACGGCGAAGATCGGGCGCAACGCCCATCTCGGCCCCTACGTTGTCGTCGACGAGAACGTAGAGATCGGCGACCACGTCGTGCTGCTGGCGCACGTTGTGATCTATCGCGGCACAAGGATCGGCGACAATTTCTTCGCGCACGCACACGCCGTGGTGCGCGAGAACTGCCGCATCGGCAACAACGTGCTCTTGCAGAACGGAGTCGTGATCGGCTCCGACGGCTTCGGCTTCGCCAAAACTCAGGACGGACACTGGCACAAGATTCCGCAGCCCGCCCCGGTCGTCATCGAAGACGATGTGGAAGTTCAGGCCAACTCCTGCATCGACCGCGCCAGCGTCGGCGAAACCCGCATCCACCGCGGGGTTAAGATCGACAACCTGGTGCAGGTCGGCCACGGCTCGCAGGTGGGCGAAGATGCTCTGCTCTGCTCACAAGTGGGCCTCGCCGGTTCCACAGAAATTGGCAAGCGAGTGATTTTAACTGGCCAGGTAGGAGTGGTCGGACATTGCAAAATCGGGGAAGCAGCCATCGTCACGCCGCAAAGCGGCGTCGCTCACGACATCCCGGCGGGAGCGCTCGTCAGCGGCGCTCCCGCTGTGGATCACAAACTGTGGTTGAAGTATTCCGCCCTGCTGCCCAGGCTGCCGGAGATGGCGCGGGCTTTGCGATCGAAGACGCCGAAGGAATAAAACATGAAGCACTCACGCCGACGCGCTGCCCGTCCGATACTCTTCCGGCAGCCCGCTCTCGATCACCAACCGCACTTTCTCCATCAAACATTCCCGGCTGCCGAAATCGCTGGGCTCAATCGGCGGATGGAAAATCACGGTCGCCACTCCCGGCTTGATCCCGAACCGTCCCTTCGGCATCAGGTAATGCGTGCCGGCAATCGTCACCGGAACCACCGGCACTGCGCACTCCATCGCCAGGTAGAACGGTCCCTTCTTGAAGGGCAGCAGCTTGCCATCGAACGAGCGATGTCCTTCCACGTAGATGCTCATGTTAATCCCTTGCTGCACGACCTGCTTCGCCAAGCGGACGGATTCAATACCAGCATTACGATTGCCGCGATCCACTGGGATCAGCGAACCGATGCGCATCGCGCGGCCTAGGATCGGAATGCTGAACAACTCCTTCTTCACCAGCACTGACGTGCGTCTCGGAATCAAAGGAATCGTAATCGGCGGGTCTAAATTCGACACGTGATTCGACATAAAAATATAAGTGCGCGCCGGGTCCAGCTTGTCGAGCCCCACAGTCTGCACCTTTACTCCAGTCAATCGCACGCCGTTCCACGCACCAAACATGAACATGCGATAGAGCAAGCTGACATCGCCTGAAATAAACGTCCAGGGGAACCCGACGAGCGCCGCCACGGGCGCGGCCACTGCCCAGAACGCCAGCATCGCGACGGTTCGAATCATAATGTGGTGCGGATCATTTTAGGTTTACCCCTTGGAGCGCCGCCTCTAATGTGGGTTGGTTTCGTGCGGAATCTGCGCCTCGCCCTTCAACCACGCCGCTCGCCGCGCCCGCTGTTCCGCCGTAAGATGATCTACGTCTCTGAGTTCGTATGAGATTTCGTCACGGCTTCCCACCTTCCACTTCAACTCACGATCGCCACCGCGACGACCCCTTACCTTAACCGTGATTGTGTCGCCTGCGGAAAGCTGGGCTATTTCCTGGGAGAATTCGTCTCCCGCGGTCTTACCGTTGACTTCGAGAATGGTATCGCCGGTTTGCAGACCGGCACGCTCCGCCTCGCTACCCGCGGTTACCGACGCGGTCATGGGACCGTCAAAGTTTCGCGATGCGACAAATCCGGCATCCGATATAGTGTTCTTTCCCTCGATCAATCGCAATCCGACGCCGCGAAAAAAATCATCCCAGGGGATTTCATCGGTCCCGGCAACATACTTGGCGAAAAACCATCCAAGATCGGCATGGGTCACGGCCTCGGCAGCCTCGCGGACGCCGTCTGAGTCGGGAAAGAACCGACCCTTCTTCGCATAATTCTGATTCATCCACTGAAACACTTCGCGCAGGGATGCCTTTCCGTGGCTGGCCTCGCGCACCGCCAAATCCAGCGCGACGCCGAGCAACTCCCCCTTGTTGTAATAGGAAATGCTGCGCTCCGGGCGCCGGTAGTACGCGTCACCTTCCAACCACGCATCCAGGCTCGATTCTTCCGCCGACTGGGTCAAGTGCGCGGGCCGACGCTCGAGTTCAGTGATTCCTGAAGCCAGCTGCCGTTCGAAGTGGCGTTCGTCGAGCAGACCGGCGCGCAACTCGATAATGTCGGCCGCAGTACTCGTGCATCCCTCACTGAACCACAGGGCGCGCGTGTAATTCTCGCGCGTGTAGTCGACCGGCTCGAGGGTCCGTGGACGGATCCGCTTCACGTTCCACAGATGAAAAAACTCATGCGCAGTCACCGACTCCAGCACCTCGGGAGCCTGCAGCGGCACATCCGCATGCACCGCGATGGCTGTGGAGTAAGAATGTTCCATACCGCCGCCGGCCGGTCCGCGCGGAAAGTGATAAAGAAACATGTAGTTGTCAAAGGGACGATCGTCCATCCAACTAGTGGCGGCTGCAACAATCTTACGGAGCATGGCATCAATCTTTTCCATGTCGTAGTCGGCAGCCTCAGCGTCAACGATGACGCGATAATGCCCGCCACCTTCATCGAAATCAGATTCCTTGAAGTCTCCAATCTCGACCGGAGAATCCACCAGCCGGTCATAATTCTCGGCGCTGAACCTAGTTTCGGTAAACCTGTCCTCGGGCATTGACGTTAAGGGCGTCGCGACCCGCCATCCCGCGGGAACCCGGCTGAAACGGACGACCATCGGCCCGTTCCGCGCCTCCACGGGATACATAAGAAGCTGTGCCAGATTGAAGAATGCATGATGGGAATTGAACTGGGCGCCGAAGGGCCCGGGAGAATCAAGAAAGATCTGGTACTCCACGACAGCGCCTGCCTCCGCACCCGTGAGCTGCCAGCGGCTCTTATCCAATTCGCGCACGGTGAGCGCGTGGCCTGCACGGTCTTTGGCGCGCACCCAGTTTACGTATTGCGCGAAGTCGCGCACTTGGTACCACGCGTTCCAAACCGGAAGCTGCAGCTCGCGCTGCGCCGGACCTTCCGGAAGTATGATTTGCACTTCGACCAGATGCTGCCCGGCTTCGGCGAGGGAAATGGTGTAGTTAGTTGCAGCGTAGGATGATGCCGAAGCCGAGGCGATCCAGAGCAGCAGGACGAAGCGAAGTGTTCGACGCGCTGTGTTTCCCGTCGCGACGGAGAGCTTCATCGTTTCCCCGACACGTTTGCCGAATTGACGGTTTTTGTTTCGACGATCTTTGATTCGGAGATGGCTGATTCGCCAGCGAGGGCTCGCAGCCGCGCCGGCAGTTTTTCGTAGATTCCACCGAATCCGCCGTTCGAAAGAATTGCCACCACGTCGCCGCGGCGCATCTCCGGAGCCAAGGTCTGAACGATTTCGTCCGCACCGGCAAGCAAACGCGCGCGGCTGCCATGTTTCTGAACATCGGCCGCCAGTTCCGGTAGATCCAACCGCTCATTCTCCGAGAGCGATTCCGAGCGGAACACGCCGGCGACGATCACTTCGTCCGCCAGCGCCAAACTCCGCGCCAGGTCTGCCTGCAGCACGCGTCGACGCAGCGTATTCGATCGCGGCTCGAGAATCGCCCACAATCGCGAACCCGCATAACGCGCCCGCAATGCCTTCAGCGTGCCTGCAATCGCGGTGGGATGATGCGCGAAGTCGTCGATGATGGTGATGCCATTGACCTGCGCCTTCACTTCCAAGCGGCGCTTGACACTCTTGAAAGTTTTCAGCGCCGCGGCGATCTCTTCTTTCGAAATGCCGTAGGCGGAAGCGAGCGCGGCCGCCGCGGTTGCGTTCCACACGTTGTATTCGCCGGCCAAGGGGAACTCAAGATCAGCCCAGGGCTTTCCATCGCGCTCGACCGACCACGACGTGCGCCCAGCTTCGAATTTCAGATCCGTCACTCGCCAGGTCGCGCGCGGTCCGGCGCCATAGCGCTCCACCGGGCAAAAGGCTTTGCTCAAGCAGCGTTCAAGACTTGCGCTCTCTACGGCATCTCCAGCAACTCCGTCGAAAGCGATAATCCGCCCGCGCCGCGGAATCAGATTGACTAACCGCTTGAATGCTGTCTCCACCGCATCAAGGTCTTTGTAGATATCGGCGTGATCAAATTCCACCGAAGTGAGAATGATGGCGTCGGGAAAGTAATGCAGGAATTTCGGTCCTTTGTCGAAAAATGCCGTGTCGTATTCGTCGCCTTCAAGAATGAAATGTTTTCCCTGACCGAGATGGAAGCTGGAACCGAAGTTTTCCGCAATGCCGCCGATCAGAAACGAAGGCTGCATGCCTGCGGTATGAAAAATCCACGCCAGCATAGAGGTGGTCGTGGTCTTTCCGTGCGTTCCTGCAACCACCAGCACTTCCCTGCCGCGCAGGAATTCGTCGTGGAGCAACTGTGGCAGCGAGCAAAACGGAATGCGCTGGTCGAGCACTTGCTCGAGCTCAAGATTCCCCCGCGACATCGCATTGCCCACGACTACCAGATCGGGGCGAGGATCGAGATTCCGAGGATCAAAAGGCTGAGCCACAGGAATCCCCAGCTCTGCCAGAAAATCTGACATCGGAGGATAGGCTGCGGCGTCTGACCCGGTGACGCGAAAGCCGCGCTGCTTCAGCATGCCCGCGAGCGACGCCATCGCCGTGCCGCAAATGCCGATCAGGTGAATGTGCTTTGTCTCGTTCATGATCGCGGCGGGTTCTTTCCCGCCGTTACCGCCGACTCGAGGATCTTCAAATTTACTTCTGCGCCGTTCACGGTCAAGCCGGCCCGTACGCCAATCGGCAGGGTGATGTTCCTGGACGTCACATGTCCTGACCGCACCCCGTAGGCCACGGGCACTCCCAATTTACCGACGACGCGCAGAACGACTTCTTCCAGCGCGTAGCCCTGATTCGCATTCTGCATGCAATCCCGCATCTCGCCAAATACAATTCCCCGCACCTCATCCAGCTTGCCGGCCAGCTTCAACTGTACGAGCATGCGATCGATTTGAAACGGCTTCGCCGCCAGGTCTTCGAGAAACAGGATCGTGCCGGCTGTCTTTATCTCATAGGGTGTTCCCAGCGAAGCTACCAGAATGGAGAGGCAACCGCCGTAAAGAATTCCCTCGGCGGCGCCGTCCACCAATCCTTTCGCTCCCGAGTCGGCATCCAGACTGGGCTCCCAAGCGGCCGTTCCCGCCAGAGCCGATTGCCATGAAGCCAGGTCTACGCCATCCTGGTGCAGCCAATCTTTTGCCACCATGGGTCCGTGGAAGGTAACTAATCCGGCTTTGTCAAAGAAATATGTGAGCAGAGTGGTTACGTCGCTATAGCCGACGAAAATCTTCGGGTGAGTCTTAATCTTTTCTAAGGCGAGCGCTTCGAGCAGATAGTTCGCGCCATAGCCGCCGCGCGCACAGATAATCGCTTCAACATCGTCGCGTACGAACATTTCTTCCAGTTCGCGGGCGCGGCGTTCGACCGATCCGGCGAAGTAAAGGTCCCTATCAAGAATGGTGTCGGAATAAATCGGGCGATAACCCGCGCGCCGCAGGCCTTCGCATCCCGCCTCGAGATCGGCGCGTTTGATGTTGCTGGCCGGGGCGACAATGCCGACCGTAGAGCCGAGTCGAAGGGCGTGCGGCTTGATCCGCGGAGTGGTTGAAGAAGACATGCGTCCGGAAACCTTTTCGAAAAGCAAGCGCGACCTGTACAGATGGGTTTGTGAATCACTAAGCTGCGTTAGTTACTCAGCGCCTAACTCAGATAAAAATCTCCGCGGCACACCAACCGAGCCGCTCCACGCAGGAATATCAGATTCCTTTCCCTGCGCACCGTTTGTATCCCACCGGGAGTGTGCACCCGAACCGGCGATTCGGCGCGGCCGGCCACCATCGCCGCCACGGCCGATGAGCACGAACCGGTGCCGGAGGATTGCGTCTCTCCCGCTCCACGCTCGAAAAAGCATGCCCTCACATCATGCTTTCCATCGACTGCAACCAGTACAACGTTCACGCCTTGCTTGAACTCACCGCTGCGCTGAATCTCGGCAGCTTCGGTCTGCCAATTCGGGGAAAACTTTGGTACAAGCATAACGTAATGTGGATTCCCCATCGAAACCGGAATCCCCCGCACCTCACCTGCGCTGAGCTTCAATGCCAGCTCGGCTCCCACGACTGCCTTGCCCATGTCGACCTCGAAGTCGTAATCGAGTTCGCTCCGTCCCATCAGCGTGCAAGTTTTCAATCCAGCTCCGGTCTGGATCGTTATCTTCTCTTTGCCTTGCTCTGCGCAAACATATGCCGCCACACACCTGGTGCCATTGCCGGAAATCTCCGCCGGGGAGCCGTCGGCGTTAATCAGGCGGACCTCTAAATCCGCAGTGCTATGCGGATACATCCACTCGACGCCATCCGCTCCTACGCCTTCGTGACGATCGCACATGCGCCGCGTAAGGGCCGCCAGGTCGGCGGGAGCGAGGGCGTCTTCGACGTTCCTCGAATCAATCAACAGGAAATCATTCCCGAACGCGCAGGCTTTCACAAACGGAATTATCACGTGGTTCAGATGGGCGGATTTTATCACTGCAATGATCTCTCCCCAGCGAGCTCCGGCGTTAACCTGCGAGGTTACCGCGTCTGCTCTTCTCTGCGAGTCTGCACTCGCCCCTGAAATATCGCCGCCGGCGGCTGGCCCGTAGTGTGGATTTCGACCAGCGCCGGCAAACGGTGATTTTCGGCCGCGGTCCAGACCGGGTCGCCATCGAACCCGACCACGTAGTCCGCGTACCGCGCCGGATCTGCAAGGGCACGCTCCCACAATCCTTCCGCATCAACAGGCTGCTTCCAAACGCGATGATTGCCTTCGTTGATGACTTGGCGCAACGGGACACCAGCTTGCTCAAGCGCGCCCGAGTGCTCACCGAGATACATCAGCAACGTGGAATCAGGCGGCAGTGACTTGATCCAGCCCGCCAATTGCCCATCGAGGGCCACGCGTCCACGCATGTTGATCGCGGCTTCACGATAGCAAATCGGATCCGCGCGCCAGATCACACCATAACTTGCAATCACCTGGACCAGAATAGCCATGAATGTTGCTGTATTGGTCCAACGGTTCCACGAAGCTTCAAAGCGCGGAAGCTTCGTCGCCGATTGGATGAGGTATGCAATCCCCAGCGGCACAAACACCGCAAAGGCCGGCAGAAGTTGGAGTCCATAGCGCAGGTTGTATTGGGCAAATGGCCACCACGGCGGCACGAAAATCGGTATGCTGCAATACGCGATGGATAAAGCGTAGAACGGCAAGGGGACCCAGAGCAGCAACGCAACGCGTGCCCGTCCGCCAAACGCCGCGGCCAAACTGCCCAGCAGCGCCAGCGCCAGCCACATGCGGCCTAGCCAGTTTGTCTCGGCCACATCCAGTTCCGCCGCCTTCAGGAAATACGAGCCGGCTGCCAACAGGTTCCCTTTCGCCGGATTTACGGTCGTCGTTTTCTGTTCGATTGCTCTCGCGGAGTAAGGGCCGTTCACGAATTCCAAAGGATTCTGGTAGACGATGGCGTTGTATGCGATCCAGAGCACTGGAGCAGATGCCGCTAGTAGAACAAATTTCAGAAGAGCCGGGTGCGATGGGGGAATCAGGGATCGAGGCGCCTGATCCTCAGGTAGTTTGTGGGGCCGGAAAATGACAAACACAGCTCCGACCACCAGAACCGCAGCGAGGAACCATCCGTCATACCGCGTCAAACACGCCGCCGCCAGGCACAGCCCGCACTTTGTAAGTGCGTTTCCCTTCCCCCGTGCAAATTCTGCGAAAAACACTACGGCCCATACGAAGAAAGCCAGATACAGCGACTCTCCCATTGCGGTCGATTGCATGTAGATCAGATTTGGATTCGCGCCATAGACGATCGCTGCGACCCATGCTCCGATCATCGCAACGATGTCCACTTGCCCATCACGGCTCAAGACTCCGCGCATCAGGCGAAATATTCCCAGCACGCCCAACACATACCCCGCCATCGACGGAATCGAGCCACCGGAGCCGTTTTGCCACATTCTCATCGACACGATGAAGGGCATGATCAACAGGTGCGGCAGCGGGAGCCAGACTGTTCCAAGCTGCAGCAGACCTGGGGTTTTCGAATCGAATACACGGCGTGCGATGTTGATATGCGCTACGGCATCGCCGTAAAGCAACACGTCTCCATGCCGGTAGTAAAAGAGGAAGGAAAATACCGAGACGAAGATCGCCAGCCACACTAGCCGCACGATCTCAATTGCAGGATGCGCCTTCGGCGGCGGAGGTTGGGGCTTCATTCGAGGTGGGTGAGTTCACGAAAGATCTGGAAGCGCTCGTCGATCTCTTCGCGGGTGAGCGACTGCAGCCGCTCGGTGCCAAAGCTTTCCACAGCGAATGATCCCATCACGCCGCCGTAGAACAGCGCCCGCTTCAGCACTTCGCGATTCAGTTCTTCCTGCGACGCCAGATATCCCATAAATCCGCCAGCAAAAGAATCGCCGGCTCCTGTGGGATCTTTCACTTCATCTAGCGGCAAGGTCGGCGCGCGGAAGGGATGACGTCCGATGCCGAATGCGCCTTCGCGAAAGAAAATGGTCGCTCCGTATTCGCCGTGCTTGATCACCAGCGCTTGCGGCCCCATGGCCAACACCTTCTGCGCCGCGCGCGGCAGGTTCTTCTCATTTGCTAACATCTTGGTTTCGGTGTCGTTGATCAAGAGTACATTAACGAGCTTCAGGGTTTCCGCCAGTTCGTTGCGCGCGCCCTGGATCCAGTAATTCATGGTGTCGCATCCGGTTAGACGCACACCGTTCATTTTTCGCCGGACGTTGGCCTGCAGGGTTGGCTGGATATTCGCCAGAAACAGAAACTCCGTGTCTTCGTACTCCTTTGGAATCCTTGGCTGAAATTTCTCGAACACATTCAGGTCGGTGAAGGTGGTCTTGGCTTCGTTGAGATTCTCGCCGTAAGTGCCGCCCCAGCGGAAGGTCTTGCCTAGGGCGCGCTCAATGCCGCGCGTATCCACCCCGCGCTTTTTCAGGACGTTTTCATGTTCCGGGCCAAAGTCATCGCCCACGACTGCAACCATCCTGACCTGAGTGAAATAGCTCGCGGCAAGAGAGAAGTAAGTCGCCGCGCCGCCCAGAATGCCCTTCACGCTGCCCGAAGGCGATGCGATGTCATCAAACGCAACTGAACCCACCACGACAATACTCATGCGGATCTGTCTCTCCCGGCTTAAAGTGATCAGTGGCCAGTGGTCAGTGGCCAGTTAAACCTGCGGAACGGTCGTGTTACTGGCCACTGACCACTGATCACCGGGCACTGCCTTTCACGTATTTTCCAATAATCAGCTTCAACTTCTTCCGGGTCGCTGCTGGAATCTTTTTCGGATCGGTCAAGATCGCATGCGCCAGGGCTGAGCCGCACTTACACGACCGCCCGCGCGGCATTCCCGCTACGGTTTCTCGTATTACCTTTGTTGCGTTTTCGGCATTCTTCAGCAGCACCGCAACAATTTGATCTACCGTGACCGAATCGTGATGGGGATGCCAGCAGTCGTAATCAGTTACCATCGCCACCGTGACGTAGCAAAGTTCCGCTTCCCGCGCCAGCTTCGCCTCCTGCAGGTTGGTCATGCCGATCACATCCATGCCGAAGCCGCGATACACGTTCGACTCCGCCTTGGTCGAAAACTGCGGGCCTTCCATGCACAAATACGTTCCGCCGCGCTTGCCGGTCACGCCGATTTTTTTGCAAGCGCCCTCGACCACTGCCGCGAGTTCACCGCAGACGGGATCGGCAAAGGCAACGTGGGCCACTACGCCGCCACCGAAAAACGTATCCACACGATGCCGCGTGCGATCGAAGAACTGGTCAGGGATCACGAAATCCAGAGGCTTGTGTTCTTCCTTCAGCGATCCGACCGCGGAAACCGAAACAATCCTCTCGACTCCGAGCTGTTTGAAGCCGTGAATGTTGGCGCGGAAATTCAGCTCGCTAGGCAGAATGCGGTGTCCGCGGCCGTGCCGCGCCAGAAACGCCACCTTTCGTCCCTCGAGGGTGCCGCAAACGTAGGCGTCGGAAGGCGCGCCAAACGGGGTTTTCACACGCACCTCTTTCGCCCTCATCAGCCCCGGCATGGCATAGAGCCCGCTGCCGCCGATAATCCCAATCTCCGCCTGTGCCACCAACCCTCCGGAATTCGCGCCCTACAGGAACCTTTGCGCGTGGAAGTCGAACTCGCGATTATACAAGACCGTCTGTAGACCTCCTTGTCCCCCGTGGTCAGGCTCTCCAACCCGCTACAATCTTCCTATGCGATTCACGGCGGCGGTCCCCCTCCTGATTCTCTATTCCGCAGCGCTCGCGCAAAGCACGACCAAGCTCTCTACCCCGCCGGAACCCAAGTCCGGCGTCGTTCCCTTCAAACTCAGCCGCAACCGCGTCATCATCGATGTCGACCTTCGACTCTCGGATGGAACAACTCAACGTGTTCTTGCCTGGGTCGACAATGGGAGTCCCGATCTTTACATGTCGCGGCGGTTGGCCGTCGGAACTTTTTCATGTGACGGACAACAATGCCCGGTCACTCCTCCGCTGGAGATGAGCATCGGCGGCATGACAATCCCTCTTGCCGGAAGAACTCCCGGAGCCGGGGTCAAGGAGGCTTGGGTGTGGCCGACCGGTAAAGTCCCCATCGCTCCGGGACTCGAGGCCGAGATCAACGTCCCTTCGACCATCCTGCGCAACTATGACGTGCTCATCGATTTCCCTGACCACCGATTCACCATTGCTCAACCCGGCAGTCTGAAATTCAACGGCGTGGACACGAAGGTAATCGTGAACCCGCAGAATGGCCTGATCCAGGTGCAAAGCCAGATCGAGAGGAAGAAGTACAATCTGGGCCTCGATTTGGGCGAACCGATCAGCTTTCTTTCAGGCGAGTTATTTGAGAAGCTATCTTCGGCTCACCCCGATTGGCCGCAGATGACGGGCGCGATCGGCCCCGCCAATATTTCAGGATCGGCTGACGAACCGGACCGGAAGCTGATGCGCGTCGACCGGCTGCAATACGGTCCACTCTTCCTGACCCACGTGGCCGTTGCCGAATCTCCCAAGGATCAAATGACGCGCTTCGAAAATCGCGCCGGCAGCCCCACTGCCGGCCTCCTAAGTTCTGAGGCTCTACTCAAGTATCGTGTCGGCCTCGACTACGCACACTCGACAGTCTATTTCGACATCGGCCGCTTGTTCGACGTGCTGGATTTCGATGTAGTCGGCCTGATCCTGCGTCCCGAGGACGACGGACGATTCACCATCCTCGACATCGCAGAGTACGATGGCAAACCTTCCGTGCCTCAAGGCGACAACGGAGTTCGAGTGGGCGATTTTCTTGTCGCAGTCGATGGCATCCCCGTGCGCGGGTCCACTCTGGGGCAGGTGTTGTCCATGCTGGGCGGTTCGCCCGGCACGGAACGCACGCTGACGGTTGAGCGCGGGGGCCGGCAATTCACCATCGCCACTCAAGTGCAGCACTTCCTGGGGGATGCGCCGCAAGAAAATCAGGCGAAGAAACAGTCCAGGAAAACGAAGGATTGAGATCGCGGAAAAACTGAGACGCTGGACGCACGTCCCAGGATCACTTCCGAAAAATTTCTTTCTCCAGAGTCTCCGTCGTGGCCGGATCGAGGCTCTCGCTCACGAAAACGGTATCGCCCTGCTGCTCGATCACGACGGCGCCTTCCTCGGTAGTCCAGACGTGCCGCCCTTTCAGAGCCTGGGCTTTATTCTTTGGGTGGGTCGAATCCGGGCTTGCGGATGAGCGATCGCTCGCCTCATCCGCCTTTTTGTACCGTTGCGCGAGCGATCGGGCATAAATTCCGGCAAACTCCGCGGCTCGCTCTGCACTCGACCAGCGGGACACGTAGAGCAGGCCGAGCGGCGCCGTCGCATCGTTTTTCGGATGCGCAGCGTAGTAGTAACCGCCGCGCCATTCTGGACAGATCAGCTTGGATAATTCCTTCCCCGCATATTGCTCGATGAGCACCGCGACATCGAACTCGCCCATCGCGCCGATATCAAACTTAATGTAATCCTTGAAGTCTCGCTTGAATTCTGGCAGCGGCATGGGATCGATCTTTTCCCCAGAAAGGTAGGTTTCCGGCTGCATGATCTGCCGGGTGGTGTGCGGAGGATTCGCGAGGACACCGGCGAAAGCCTTTTCCTTCCCGCCACTAGCCATCAACTTCACCACAAACTCCATGCCGTAGCTGTAGGGAAATGTCAGCGACTCTTTCATGAAAATGGGAGCGTCGTTGAATACCTTGGTGCCCGGAGTGCCCGTCAAGGTTTCCGATTCCATGCTGTCCACCAGGTCCGGTGAATCGGCAATCGAGCGTCCGGTTGGGGACAGGGCATATTGAAACATCATGGCCTGCGCCTGGCCTTCGATTACCGCCTCGCGCGCATCGTCGATCTCGTCGTTCTCGATATCTTCGGGCGTCGGATCCCTCTTGATCTCACCCAGGTCCTTGTCGCCCTTCTTCATCCATTTGTCGAGGCTGATCGCCTGATCCTGGAGTGCATGCGTGAGTTCATGCGCGAGCACGGGCTCCTGCTCTTCCAGCGGCACCCAATCCAGCAGGTTCACGGTTTTGGTTTTGGGATCGTAGTAACCAGCGACTTCTTCGCGCAGCAGATCGAGCAGCAACTTCTCCATATCAAATTCGCGGGGAAGTAGGCCAAACTTCTTCAGTACCAACTCCGAGCGCTGCAGACGCTTCACGTCCTCATCCTTCATGTGTTTGGTGAGATAGGCGACGACTTCGTCGCGGCTGGTGAGCCGGCGCTTGACCTCCTTCTTGATCGGCAATCCCGTCTGCTTGCTGTCGAAGGCAAGAATCTCGTCAACGGAGTGGAACAGTTCCTCTGCTTCCTGCGGAGTGATCTTGACTTCTTTCTCTTCAGGGGCAGCTACGGGAGATGCCTGTGCGCTTTTGTCCGCCTGCTTTTGACTTTGATCCTGATTTGGCTGCTGACTCTGGTCCTGGGTAGTCTGGGCTGAAGGCTGAGAAGTCTGATTCTGCGCCTGAGCACATACGCCGCCACTCAAGCTCAAGAGCAGAACAACCGCGAAAAGCGGCCCAACAAACCTCGCGCGCAGCAGCTTAACGGTATCCATTAGGAACGAGTCTACCCTGTTTGCCTATACTCACTTCAAGGACAAACATGACCCCAAACATAACAACGACTGCCCCCGTCAACCTCTGGACTTCCGCCGGTCACGTTCGCGATTACCTCGGGCGCGCCGATTCCATCCCTCACCGGACGGAGGGCGAATCAGTGCTTCTGGAGTTTGTTCCGAAAACCACACGCCGCATTCTCGATCTGGGCACAGGCAGCGGCAGACTGCTCGCCCTCGTCAAATCCTGGCTAGACGCTAGCGGCGTAGATTCTGTGGCGATCGACTTCTCGCCCGCCATGTTGGAAGCCGTTGCCAAGCGCTTCGCCGGAGATTCCTCTGTCACCATCGTGGCCCACAATCTCGACCAACCGCTCCCCGCGCTTGGCAACTTTGATGCGGTCGTATCCAGCTTTGCCATCCATCACGTCGGGCACGACCGTAAGCGCGCGCTTTATGCGGAAGTTTACGGGTTGCTTAACCCCGGCGGCGTCTTCTGCAACCTGGAACACGTTTCCTCGCCAACGCCGCGCCTGCATGAAGAATTCCTGCATCGACTTGGAAACACGGTGGAGACTGAAGATCCATCAAACAAGTTGCTGGATTTGGAAACTCAGCTGCAATGGCTGCGCGAGATCGGCTTCGTGGATGTGGATTGTCACTGGAAGTGGCGCGAGTTGGCGCTGCTGGTGGGCAGGAAGGCCTAGAGCTTACCCGCGACTAAGACGTTCGCTACCCAGTCGCCAACTTCTCGCGTTCCGAGGGTTCCGCCTATATCCTGCGTAGTTTTCTTCTGACGCACGGCTTCGAGGACTGCGGCTTCCATCTTCCCGGCTTCTTTCGTCAACCCCAAATGCGCCAGCATCATCGCCGTGGTAAGGATGGCGCCGAACGGATTTGCCACGTTCTTTCCTGCAATCGGCGGCGCTGAGCCATGTACCGGCTCGAACATCGACGTCTTCCCGGGATGAATATTCCCGCTGGCCGCCATGCCGAGGCCGCCCTGCAGTCCGGCGGCGAGGTCGGTGATGATGTCGCCGAACATATTGTTGGTCACGATCACATCGAACCCGCGCGGATCGCGGACCATCTGCAGGCACAGCGCGTCCACGTACATGTGCTGCGCCGCGATCTGCGGATGCTCGCCGCCTACCTCCTTAAAGACGCGCTGCCACAAGCCGCCCGCGTGGGTCATGGCATTCGACTTGTCGCACATGAGCACGCGCTTGCGGGGCGAACCGTCGAGCTTGGTGTGGCGCTCACAATATTCGAAGGCATAGCGGATGATGCGCTCGACACCCTTGCGCGTGTTGATGTCCTCCTGAATCGCGACTTCATCCGGCGTTCCCTGCTTGAAGACTCCACCCGCATCGGTATAGACACCCTCGGTGTTTTCGCGGATGACGACGAAATCCACGTCCTTGGGCTCGATGCCTTTTAGCGGACACAAGGGCGCATCCAGCAGCCGCACCGGACGAACGTTGGCGTAAAGGTCCATCTTGAAGCGCATGCCGAGGAGGATCTCCCGGGCATGGATGTTTGTGGGGACCCGGGGATCACCGAAGGCGCCGGCGAGGATCGCGTCGAAGTCGCGCTCAAGCATGGCGAAGCCGTCGGGAGGGACAGTCATGCCGTCGCGAAGATAACGGTCGGCGCCCCAGTCAAACTCCGTGAGCTGGACGTCAGCCCGCGAGGCCCGGATGACCTTGAGGGCTTGCAGGATAACCTCCTGGCCAATCCCGTCTCCGGGGATCACTGCGATGCGTTTTCTGGAAGGCGTTTGCGGCTGATCAGTAATACGGTCCACGGCAGAAAAGCTAACACAAGCCGGGCCGAATGAGTAGGTTGTCGACGGGCCGCGATTGAATCGCAGGACCGTTCGCTATAATCAATAGTTCAATGGCGACTACTCCGCTCCAGGACGCGCTGCACACTGATCCGGGGAATCAAGTGCGACCGCTCGCGCTCGCAGACTACCGCGGGGCCAGGACTGCTGCGCGGTTTGCAGATCCTCAGGTGGAGTTTGCTGCCTTGCTCGGTGGTTGTGGGGTTTATGACCTCGGTTTCCGTGCCCGGATTTCGCTCACGGGAGGAGATCGCGTACGCTGGCTGAACGGCATGGTCACGAACAACATTCGCGATCTCGCCTCGGGACGCGGCCTGTATGCCTTCCTGCTCAACCCGCAGGGCCGCATCCTCGGCGACATGTCAGTTTACAACTTCGGTGAGAAGCTGGTGGTGGAAACCGATCGCAGCCAGGTCGAGAAGATCGTTGCCACGTTCGATCATTACATCATCATGGATGACGTGGAAGTGGCAGACGTCACGGCGGAGCAGACCGCTCTCGGCCTGTCGGGACCAAAGTCACGCGCCGTGCTGAACGCTGCGGGGATTGAAGTGCCCGAGATGCAGCCTTTGCAGATGATCTCTCCGCAGTGCAACTGCGACTGTGGTTGCGTCGAGTGCACCGTGGTGCGCGGCGAGAATGCGCAGCAGGAATCTTATGAAATCTGGCTCGCACCCCAGGATGTTTACAAAACCTGGCAGGCTCTGGTTGCGGCTGGGGCCACGCCAACCGGCAGCGAGGCGCTGGAAATGCAACGCATCGTGGCCGGTATTCCGCTTTATGGCGTCGACATTCGCGAGCGCGACTTGCCCCAGGAAACCGAGCAGATGCGCGCGCTGAACTTCAACAAGGGATGCTACGTGGGGCAGGAAATCGTGGAGCGCATTCGATCTCGAGGAAACGTCCATCGCAAGTTTACCGGGTTTCTGCTGGAAGGCGCGGCGGCAATCGCGGCAACTGCTAAGATCACTTCCGGCGAAAGAGAAGTGGGCGAAGTCACGAGCGTTGTTTCTGTGCCTACGCCGTCTGGCGACTGCACAGTTGCCCTGGGATATATTCGCCGCGAAGTGGGCGTGCCAGGCCGCGAAGTCGCGATTGGAACCGCCAAGGCCACCGTGGTCCAATTACCGCTGGAGAGCGTCGTGCTGGCGCAGGCGGAGGATTCGTTGCACCATTCCGTTGTGCATTTATAGGAACAGACATATGGCTGAGAAGAAACAGGAGTCAGGTTTCACCGTAACCGACCGGCGATTGTTCACCGAGGACGGAGAGTTACGCAAAGATGTTCCCGAGGAAGCAGAAGCTCCAAAAGGGGTGGCGCCAGCGCCTGCGGCTCCGACCGCTGTCAAGGAAACTACGCCGGCTGGCAACACTGTGGCCGGCTTTCCGGCCGAGGGAGATGAAGTGGTGGGGCAAGGTGTACCCGCGCCCCCTACAGCTGCCGAACAGCAGGCACAGGCCGACGCCTACCGGCAATCGGCGCAGGAACTGGATTCTAGAGTCGAGCTGAGCGGACGCTCCAGCAAAGAGTTTGAGATGACTTTCGAGCGCTTCCTGGCATCACTCTACATGACGGCGATGCTCCAGCTGGGCCTGATGCACCAGCAAGGAGAGCAGCCGCGGATTGACATTCTTGGCGCGCGACAAACCATCGATACACTCTCTCTAATTGCCGAAAAAACCAAGGGCAACCTGACCGCGACAGAAGAAAACTTTCTACAGAACAGCCTCTACGAAGTGCGCATGGCCTACGTGGAAGTAACCAACGCACTGTCGCGCCCTCCGCAGCCGGGATCGGCCACGGGGACCAGCGGACGATGAAGCTTCCGCGTAAAGATCAAGACTTGAAGGTCAGCGCATGAAAGCCACGCTCACGGTGCTGGGCAGCGGCACATCCATGGGTGTGCCTACGCTTGGCTGCGACTGCGCGGTTTGCCGCTCCAGGGACCCCCACGACCGCCGCACACGCCCCTCGATCATGCTTGAGTTTGCAGGAAAGGTTGTACTCATCGACACCTCGCCCGATTTCTACGCCCAAGCCATCCGCGAAAGAATCACGCAGGTGGATGCGGTTCTTTACACGCACACCCACGCTGACCATATTTTAGGCATCGACGACCTGCGGCCACTGAGTTTCCGTCACAAGCCGGCGAAGTTGCCGCTCTATGCGCGACCGGACGCGGCAGCGTTTCTGCGCCGCATGTTCACCTATATCTTCGATGCCGATTACAAGTACGGAAGCTTGCCTCAACTCGAGTTGCGGCCGATTGATGGTCCCGTGGAACTATTTGGGGCGCGCTTCGAGCCGGTGCGCTTGATTCATGGAGAGGCTGAAATTTACGGCTTTCGCTTCGGCAACGCGGCTTATCTCACCGACCACAGCGAGATTCCGGAAGCATCGTTCCATCAGTTGGAGGGGCTGGACATTCTTTTCCTCGATGCGCTGCGGCACAAACCCCATCCCACGCACTCGACAGTGGAGAATTCGCTGCGCATCGTGGAGCGGGTAAAGGCCAAGCGGGGTTTCTTTACCCACATTTGCCACGATCTGCCGCACGAGGCGACGAATGCAACCCTGCCTCCGCATGTGCGGCTGGCTTATGACGGAATGAAGCTGGAGTTTGAAATCTGAAGTTCACTGGCCAGTTGTCAGTGATCAGTGGTCAGTGAAACCCTGGCGGGGTGCTGGCTTTCTGACCACTGGCCACTCAACACTGACCACTGCTATGCAGGTCTTTCACAAACTCGATGACGTTCCGGCAGGATTTGGGCCGTCGCTGGTGAGCGTGGGTAATTTCGACGGGGTGCACCGGGCGCACGCTCATGTGCTGGGCGAGATCGTGCGGAGGGCGCAGCAGCGCGAAGCCAAAGCGGTTGCGGTGACGTTCGAGCCTCATCCGGCGCGCATTCTGCGACCCGACTCAGGACTGAAGTTGCTTACCCCGCTGCCGGAGAAACTGCGCTTGCTCGAAGCCACGGGCGTTGACGCTGTGCTGATCCTGCCTTTTAGGCGCGATCTTTCGTTGATGACGCCGCGGCAATTCGCCGAGCGCATCCTGAAAAAGAAACTGCATGCAAGCGAGGTGCATGAGGGCTTCAACTTCCGCTTCGGGCACAAAGCTGCGGGCGACGTGAACGTGCTGGCGCAGCTCGGGCAGGAGCTGGGCTTCGAAGTGAAGGTCTATCCGGAGCAGGCTCTGCGCGGCGAGCCGGTTTCGAGCAGTCATATCCGGAAATTAATCGGCGAGGGGCGGGTGAGTCGGGCGCGGCATCTGCTGTCGCGTTCCTTCTGTATTTTAGGCACGCCAGGACGCGGGCGCGGGCTGGGAACGAAGTACACAGTGCCAACCATCAATCTGGCGCGTTACGAAGACCTTGTGCCAAAAGACGGCGTCTACATCACGTGTTCGAGAGTAGACGCGGAGCAGTTTGAATCGGTCACCAACGTGGGCAATCGCCCGACGTTCGGCGTCGATTCATTTGCGATTGAAACGCATCTGCTGAACTTTCACCCCATTGAGCTAACGCCGGAGAGTGAGGTCGAAATCTGCTTCCTGAACCGGCTACGCGACGAGATCAAGTTTCCGTCAGTGGAAGCGCTGCGCGAGCAGATAGCACGCGATGTAGAGAAGGCGCGAAGGTACTTTCATTTGCTGCACGGCAACTCTTAGCCGCGTGCTCTAATGCGGCAGATACCCCGATTCCATGGGCAGTTTGCCGTCCACTCGCACCACATTGATGGTGTTGTCGACGGAGCGGACATCCACCAAACCGATGGCGCCCGGCGTAGTCTGCACGATTTTCAGCACGTCCGCGTCAGAGTCCGCCATGACAATGGAGTCCTTGTGAGCGGCGATCAGCGCCTTCAACTCATCGGCAGTCATCTTGTTCAGGCGCTCCAAGGTTTCCGTTTCTCCCTCAGAGTCTCTGTGTAGGACCAGGACTACGGCCTTGCCATCCGGCCATTTCTTGACTTCAGAGCGGAGAATCCTGGACAAGTGCACTGCTGTGACGTTTTCCACGGCGTTATCCTTGTTAACCACAACCGCCATGTGGTGGGCAAAGCAAGGGGTGAGGAACGTCAAGAGAAAAACAAGAAGCACGCCAGCTCGCTGAAATCTCATAGGCACGTCCGCTTTCAGGTTTTTCGTGACCTGAGGGTGATATGGCAAGGCTAACCTAGAATCATGGCTGGAGAGGTAAAAACATTGTCAAATGCCGGTGAGGGTACCGAATGAGAAAACATTCAAATCCAGCGCGGAAATGGGAAGCAGCACCTACTCAATCGGGTCCACCACCGCGGATTCTTCCCCTGCGCCAGCGCGACCCGGGCGCTGCACGATTACGATAGCCGCCAACACAAAGACGATTCCCACGGTCTGGACCGGACGCAATACTTCCCCTAGGAGCACCGCGGCGAGAAGAATCGAGAACACCGGTTCCAGACAACTGGCGATTATGGCGCGCGTGGGTTCGAGATGCTGCAGGCCGAGGAAGTACAGAGAGAACGCTCCCAGCACCGAGATCATCGAAAAAATAAACAGGAACAGCCACTGCGCGGGTGCGTAGTGGGCGGCGAGGATCTTCCAGGGAGGGTTGACGACGAGCCAGAAGGCCGCCGCAGCAGTAAGCGTCCAGACCAGCACACGCCAGCGGTCGTAACGCGCGAGGATGCGGTGTCCGCCGACGTTGTAAAAAGCGAAAGAGAATGAGGCCAGCAGTGCAGCAAAGAGGCCGTAGGAGTCGAGGTGAAGCGCTTGTCTCGTACCTAGACTGCTTCCGACGATTCCGATGACGAGGGCAATCCCCGTGACCGCCAGCGCCACGGCAACTACTTTTTGCAGCGAGAGCTTCTGCTGGCCGCGGGCTACGACATAGAACAGAACCCACACTGGAGCGGTGTATTGCACGATGATGGCGGTGGCGACATTCGTCCTTTGGATGGCAACGTAGTAGAAGTAATTCGAGACAGCGACACCGAGGGTACCCAAAAGGAAGCAGTAGGCGAGATCGCGCGCGGGCAGCTTGATGCGCTGCCATCCCTGGGAAGCGACGAGGAGCGGAAGCAACACGAGCAGAGAAAATGTAGTGCGGGTCTGCGAGAGAATCAGCGGGTCGATAGGGCGGAGTGCCGCTGCACCCAGAGGGAGTTTTCCCGTGAAAACGGCACGGCCCAGCGCGGCAGAGACTCCCCAGAGAAACGCCGCTGAGGCGATGAACAGATAACCGCGCAGGGGATGCGAAGGCGCGTTTTGCGGACTTGGGTTTGAGATAAAGAGCCTCGTCGAATCGCCTTCGATGATGAGGCAGCGGAGAGGAACCGGTCAAGGCAGCGCAGGTCGAAGCCTTCGATCAGTTCAGTTACGGGTGGGGTGAAGAGGAAGTTTATCACGGCATCAGTTTGACTCGTTCTACGCTTCCAGATATTCGATCTCGGCGGTGATCTTCGCTGTCTTCTCAAGCATGGCCGAGACCGAACAATATTTTTCTTTTGAGAGGCGAACTGCGTCCTCGACCGCCTTGTGCGACACTTTACCGCCGACGCGGTAGATCAGCTTGATTTGCGTATAGACCGAGGGTGGGTCGGCGGCGCGCTCGGCCTGAGCGCGGACTTCAAGGCTGGTAAAGGGTTCGCGCTTCTTCTGCAGGATGGAGACGATGTCGTAGCCGGTGCAGCCGCATAGGCCGATGAGAACCAGCTCCATAGGACTGTTCCCTGTCGCTTTGTCACCGTCGACCACAATCCCGTGACCGCTGTCGGCGACTCCGTTGAAGCGGTGCTTTTCAATCCAAGTGGTTTTGGCTTTCGTCATAAAACTCGCTTCCTAGATTTCACCTGCGATTATCTGTACTCGGTTCGGGATGAATCAACACCCGGAAAAGCTCCGGCGCAGCCTGCTTGAACCGGGTTTCGAGCTCGGTCTGGATGTCATGGACGCTGGCCAGCGAAAGATCGTCGGAAAACGTGCAATGGCAAGAAACGTAAAGGCGTCCGCGTACTTTCTTGATTTGGACATCGTGCATATCGACGATCTCAGGAAATTGAGTAGCCAGCGACTTGAGGCGCCGCTCAAGTTCGGCATCGCGGACTAACTCATCGCCGGTTTCAATGGTGGCAGGTTCGCTCTCGATGTGGGTAAGAATGTCGGCGATCTCCGGCACGTCGTGGCGCATGTCGGCTTCCAATTCCGTGACTTGATCGTGGGCGCTTTTGAGGGTCATACGTTCGTCGAGTTCGACGTGCTGCTCGACGTGAAGTTGTCCGGCGAGATCCTGCACGCTGATGTCGTGGACATTGAGGTTGTGACGCGTGGCGACGGCGCGAATGCGGTCGAAGATGTTTTCCGAGCGCTGGGCGCGCGGGAGCGGTTGCACGGTTACGTCAGCGCCGGGAAGGATGTCGCGAACCGCCACCGTCACTGCTTCCACAAGTTGCTCGGAACGCTGGAAAGTAACGGTACGGGCGAGACCGACGGCAAGATCAGCAAAATAACGGTTACCCGCGCGACGAATTCGCACTCTCCCGACTTCGAGCACACCATCCACCCGGGAGACTGCGTCGGTGATTTGAGCTCGGACTCCGGCCGGAGCGGCGTCGAGCAGAGCGTCGACGGTGCGCCGGGCCAGACGCCAGCTCACAGAAACGACGACGCCGGCGACAAATAGGGCAGCAATGGGATCGGCAACGCGAAGCCAATTCAGACCATAAATGCGCCCCAGTAAGATGAGCAGCAGGCTGAGCACGACGACGCCTGACGACCAGATGTCAGTAGAAAAGTGGAGCGCGTCGGCTTCGAGAGCCTGGCTTTCGTACTTCGTGGCAATGCGGCCGAGAGCGCGGGAACGCCACCAGTCCACGGCCATGGAAATGAGCATCACAGCGAAAGCCCAGACCGAAGGTTCGACTTCGACGTGCCGGTAGAACAGGCGGAGGACCGCTTCGTAGATAACCCAGGCGCAGGTGAGCAGAAGCAGGCCGGTTTCAACGAAGGCCGAGAAATTTTCGATCTTGCCGTGGCCATACTGGTGATCGGCGTCAGCCGGCTTGTCGGAGACTCCGACCGAGAAATAAGTGAGCAGCGCCGCAATCAGATCGAGGGCGGAGTGCGCGGCTTCTGAAAGAATCCCGAGGCTGCCCGTGGTGACGCCGACGATGATCTTCCCGGCAGTGACCAGAACTGCAGCCGCAACCGAGTTTCCAGCCACCGCGCGTTTCTCGGCGCGCATGGCATTCGGTGAGTAAAGGGCTGGAGTCCCGGACATGATGGGATTATCGCCGCTTCAGCGGGATTGCGCCAAGGGAATCGCAGCGGTGCGGGGTTCTGGGGAAACTGGCTCTGTGCTACGATGCTAGGTTCAACTGTGCAACTTCCTGATCTGCCAATCCTGGAGGAATCTTTTATGCGTAAGAGCTGGTTGCTGTGTGTATTTCTGGGAGCGCTGGCCTGGGGACAGGCGCCGACGGGGACGCCGCCGGCTCAGGCTCCGGGCGCTGCGAAGGCTCCCGCGCCGGCGGCGGAAGTGGCTGAGAGTGCGATTGTGCTCACCATCAAGGGGGTGTGTCCGGCAACGCCGAAGACAGTCGCTGCGTCTAAGACCGGCGCCAGCAAGGCCACCACGTCTGCAACAAAGAAACCGGCGGGCTGCAAGACGGAGATCACCCGGGCGCAATTCGAGAAGCTGACCAGCGCTCTGCAACCGGGTGCGAATCCTCTCACTCCGCAGCAACGGCGCCAGTTGGCAGGCCAGCTTCCCCAGCTTATGGCCCTGTCGGAAGCTGCGAAAGCAAAGGGCCTCGACAAGACCACGCAATTCACGGAGACGATGAAGTTCGTCAAAATGCGAGTCCTCACCTCGGAACTGCAACGAACCGTGCAGGAAGACGCCGACAAAGTGCCGCCGGAAAAGATCACCGAATATTACAAGAATAATCCCGAAGCGTACGAGCAGTTCTCCCTCGACCGGTTGTTCATTCCGCGCTTCAAGCAGCCGGAGGTAGAGACCAAGGAAGACAAGCAAGAGAAGAAAGAACCGGAAAAGCTGACCGAAGAACAGCAAAAAGCGAAAGACGCGGCCGACCAGGCTAAGCGGGAAGAAGGCGAGCAGGAAATGAACAAGCTGGCCGACAGCCTGCGGGCAGAAGCAGCAGCCGGGGAAGACTTCGCAAAACTGCAGAAGGAAGCGTTCGAAGCGGCTGGCACAAAAGTTGCCAATCCAACGGTGAACCTGCCCAAGGTACGGCGTACAGGGCTGCCTCCGGCTCACGCCTCGGCATTTGATCTGAAAGTGGGCGAAGTATCGGCGGTGATTAGTGACAATGGGGGGCATTACATCTACAAGGTGGTGAGCAAAGAAATTCTCCCGCTGGATCCGCAGATCGAAAACGAAATCCATAACCGGCTCAAGGCGGAGCGCCTGAAGGAAATGATGGATAAGTACACGAACTCGTTCCAGGCGGTGCAGAACGAAGCATATTTTGGACCGCCCGGACCCGAAGTACCGATGGGAGGGCATCCTCCTGGGCTGCAGCCGCGTGTTCCGCGTCCCCAGATGACTCCACCTCCGACCCAGCCGCAGGGCACGCCGCCGGCTGCGAATCCACCCGCACAACCTCCACCGGGCACGCCCCCTGCATCGAAGCCAGACTGATGGCAAACGCGAAACCTGTCGTCGTGGTCACCGGCATCGCGGGGAACCTGGGCTCCCGGCTGCTCCCGCTGCTAGGGGATTTCTCGGTGATTGGGGTAGACCTGAATCCACCCCAAACCGATCTTCCGCTCCAGTTCGAACGCCTGGACGTGGGCGAGGAGTCTTCCACGCGCGCGCTTTTCGAACTGCTGCGCGACACGCAGCCGGTTTCTGTGGTTCATCTTGCGTTTGTGATCGACCCCGCACGCACAGGAGTGCTCGATGGGGAGCACATGTGGCAGATCAATGTGGCGGGCACCGCCCGCGTGATGGAGGCAGTTACCGAGGCGAATCGCTCGGGGGATCTTGGAATCAAGCAATTTATTTTTCCCAGCAGCGTTTCCGCCTACGGATCCAGCCTGCCCCGGCCGGCGACGGAGGAGTCGGTGATGGCGGCGCACACGCTGCCCTACGCGATTCACAAAAAACAGTCCGACGAAGTCGTACAGCAACGCGCACCGGCCTTGCGGGGATGCAGCGTTTACATTCTGCGTCCTCACATTTTTGCAGGCGCCAGCGTGGAGAATTACCTGCTGGGAGCGTTTCGCGGTACGCCCAACGGCAAAGGCGCGCGAGCCGAAAAAATGCGGAGCGAGGGCAAACGGCTGCCCTGCATGCTGCCGCGCGGGCAACAGTATCTCGACAACAAGATTCAATTCGTGCATGTCGATGATATGGCACGGCTGATCGCGCACATCCTGCATCGCGATCCGGAGGCACAGCGGCTGACCATCCTGAACATAGCCGGGCGCGGAGATCCGCTCACCTTCGGGCGCTGCATTGAAATGGCGGGGGCGAAGCTGGTGCGCGTTCCCGGAAAGTGGGCCATGCGGCTGGTGCTGCAATTTCTATGGAAGCGCCAGATCTCGGCGATTCCGCCGGAAGCGGTGCCCTACATGACCGGTGAGTACATCATGAATACGGACCGGCTGCGGAGCTTCCTGGGCGGGGAGTATGAAACCGTAATTCGTTACACGATTGCGGACGCGTTCGCTGACAGCTTCAAGAGCATTCCCGCATCGACGAACATCGCAAACACAAAATAAGTTTCTCGCGAACGACAACTCTCACTTCTTCCCACGATACAAACCAGCAACGCCGAAGGTGTAGGGCGTCCAAGTCGCCTCGCGGAAGCCGGCGAGGCGCATGCGAGCAAGCATCTCCTGTGGCTCGGGAAAGCGTTCGACCGAGTTAGGCAGATAGGCGTATGGTCCGCGGACGCCAGAAAGCATGGTGCCGACGCGCGGCAGAATTTGCGTGAAATAGAGCCGATAGAGATTACCGATTAGTCCTTTGGGCTCGCTGAAGTCGAGGATGCCGCACTCTCCGCCACTCCGCAGCACGCGCGCGATCTCGCGCAAGCCGGCATCGTAGTCCGCGAGGTTGCGGAATCCGAATGCTGAGGTCACGAGGCTGAAGTACTGGTCGGGAAACGGTAGAACGAGCGCGTCGGCTTCGACCCAGTGCGGCGCCGCGGACTTGCCGTTTGGAGCAGACTTGCCGAGACCCTTCGAGCGGGCACGCTGCAACATGGCGTGGGAAAAGTCAGCGCCTAAAATCTGGGAACCAGCGTTCCCTGCTTGCTTGCGCAGCGCGAAAGTCATATCCCCGGTACCGCAGCAGAGATCCAACACTCTCGAGTCGGGCTCGGCGAGGATTTGGGCGAAGGAGCGCGCGGTGCGACGCCACCACAGGCGATCCACGTTGAACGACAACACGTGATTGAGTAGGTCGTACCGCGGGGCGATCGAGGTGAACATCTCGCGAACAGCGCGCGCCGCCGAACTCGCGTCAATGGCGCCTTCCGGAGCCGCGCCCACCACGGTCGGTCTCTGGGGCTCGGCCACGGGGTTTTAGTTTCCCCATCCGCCGTGAGACAGGCGGCGCAATTCTTCGACCGCACTGATCACCACGCTATCCGGCACGTCGGAGGCGATTTCGACCTTCCCGATTTCCCTTGGCAACACGAAATGCACCACACCACCTTGTGTTTTCTTGTCGGCCTGGAGTCGCGCGAGAATCTTGCGCGCGCTCACTTTGAGCTCCGGCAGGCGACCGAGGCTGAGCACGGCGTCGGCGATGCGGCCAGCTGTCACGCTATCGGTGCGGCCTACGGCGAGGGCGATATTGGTTGCGGCAATCATGCCCCAGGCGACGGCCTCGCCGTGAAGCAGGCTGCGATAACCAGTCTCTGCCTCGAGAGCATGTCCGATTGTGTGACCCAGGTTGAGTACGCGCCGCAGGCCGCCTTCGCGCTCGTCAGCGGAAACGACTTCGGCCTTCAGCTTGACGGATTGAGCAATGAGTCCTTCGAGCTCCACCGGATCGCGCTTCAGGATTTGGGCCCGCTTCTGTTCGAAGCGCAGAAAAAGATCGAGATCGCCGATGATACCGCACTTGAGCGCTTCGTACAGGCCGGCGCGAAACTCCCGATTGGGCAGAGTGCGCAGGACTTCCGGATCGATGAGTACGGCCCGGGGATGATGGAATGTTCCGAGCAGGTTCTTCCCTGCCCCGAGATTGACGGCGGTCTTGCCACCGACAGATGCATCGACCTGGGCGAGAACCGTGGTGGGAATCTGCACCAGCTCCACGCCGCGCATGTAAAGCGACGCCAGCAGTCCGGTGACATCGCCGACCACGCCGCCACCCAGTGCGATCAAAACAGCTTTGCGGTCGGCGCCCAACCGGGACAATCTTTCGGCCAGCTTTTCGACCGTGCGCAGTTTCTTGGCAGGCTCTCCGTTAGGCATTTGGATTACCTGGGGCCTGAAGCCTGCCGAGTTCAAAGAGCGCACCAGCTTTGCACCCCAGCGCCTCCGCACTGGTGGAACTGTAACCACAAACACTTTGCTGGCTTGGGGCAGCAACTCTGCCAGCAAGGTTCCGGCACGCGCCAGCAAGCCGTTTTCAATGCGGGCTTGGTAGGGCCGAGGAGGGACATGGATGGTGACCTGCGCCATGGAAATTCCATAATAGCCTATGGGCAATGCAGGTCGGGTTGGCTAGGCTCTGGAAGTTTCTTCTGGAAACATTACCGACGCAATGATTGAAGCGGCCAGAACTCCGGCCACGGCCGCCAACGTCACTAGCGTCGAGATCGGGAAGCGATCTGAGGTCACCATCTTCAGACCCACCAGAATCAGCACCAGGGCCAGGCCGGTATGAAGGAAACGGAAAGCCTTCATCAGTCCCGAGACGGCGAAATACATAGAGCGCAGGCCGAGGATGGCGAATACATTCGAGGTGTAGGCGATGAAAGCGTTGAGCGTGACAGCGAGGACAGCGGGGATGGAGTCAACGGCGAATAGCAGGTCAGTGGTTTCGATTACGGCAAGAACAATTAAGAGCGGCGTGGCATAAAGCCCAGGATTCCCTTTCCATCCTCGGACAAAGAAGAGGCCCCCCTGATAGTCGTCCGTCACTGGCATCCAGCGGCGCAAAGCTTTCACTGCCGGGTTGGTTGCTGGGTCGATTTGATGCTCGCCGGAAAGCCCCACCCGGACTCCGCTATAAATCAGCAGCGCTCCAAGAAGATAGAGGATCCAGTGGAAGCGGTGAATCAGGCTGACCCCGGCAAGAATAAAGAAGCCGCGCATCAGGATCGCCCCGAGAACTCCCCAAAACAATACGGAGCGCTGATGCTGTTCAGGTACTGAGAAATAGCGGAAGATCACGAGAAAGAGGAAGAGATTGTCCACACTGAGTGAAAGTTCGAGCACATAGCCGGTGGCGAACTCCAGGGCGACTTGGCGGCCCTGCCAAAAGAAAACCAGTCCGGCAAAGGCAGCGGCGAGGGCGATCCACATGGCGCTCCAGGCAAGCGCCTCGCGCGAACGCATAACACGGCCGCCGCGGTGGAAGACGAGCAAGTCCAGCACCAGCATGCCCAGCGCAAACACATTGAAGAGAATCCAGAAGTAGAGCAACGGCATCCCTGGAGGATCAAGAATTGTTGATTGCTGATTATTGATTGTTGACTGACGCATCGATTGCAAGCCTGGCAACCAACCATCATCAATTAGCAATCAACAATCGCTTCACTTCTCCCGGCCGACGCGTCCACTCTGCCAGGCATCCCACAAGCCAGAGGACTTAAGCAGATCCTCGTTATGCGTTTCTTGCAGGCTCTGCAGGATCTGGGCACGGGTAAAGCGGGGACCGATCTTTTCCGGAAGATTGGCCAGCGCGAAACTGAACTCGGCAGCCTCGGCCACATTTTTCTTGAGTTGAACGAAGTCCACCTTGTCGTAGGTGTCGGAGACGGCGTGGTAGTTTTCCATATAATTCGCCTCCTCCTGATCGGCGACGAATGTCGGAACACCTTCCAGCATGAAATCAAAGTGATCGGTGCCTCCTTCCATGTCGGTTTTCATGTCGGTCACGCCGAATTGCTGCAGCGGCGCCATGAGGCGCTTGGCGGTGTCGAGCACATCCTTGCGGCCGCCGTCGGAAAAGCCCTTGGTTTTGCCGGTTCCTGAATCGTAGATGATGACTCCGGCAGCTTTGTCGAGCTCGAAGCGATGCGCTCGAGCGTAAGCCCGCGAGCCCAGCAAGCCCTCCTCTTCGCCGGAAAAAAGAATGAAGCGGATGGTGCGGCGCGGCTTCAAGCCAGACGCTTTGATCGCACGCAGCGAGTCGATTACCAGGGCAGCATTACACCCGTTGTCGAGCGCGCCAGTGCCTAACTCCCAGGAATCCAGGTGCGCTCCGAGAATGACAAATTCGTCGGGCTTTTCACTGCCTTTGATTTCCCCGATCACGTTAGCCGATTTGATCGGCCCGCCCACCTCGTTGGGAATACTCAGGTCGACCCACACCGGATGCCCTGAGGCCAGCAGCCGGCTCATGCGCTCGCCATCTTCGCGCGCCACCAGCACCTGGGGAATGCGGTCAATTTCTCCCTCGGCAGAATTCGTATGCCGGTAGAGGATGTCGTGCTCCCGCGTGGCCATGAACGCGATGGCCTTAGCTTTTCCCTTAACTGCAGCGTCGATCACTGGGGGCGCCTTCGAATATTCGGCGAAGAGATCGTCCCAGGTCTTAAGGACAACCGAATGCACCAACACCAGCTTGCCGGAAATATTGCCAGCTTTCGCGAACTCAGCGGGCGTGCCGTCACCCACATCGACCACCGGCACGTGCTTGGCGGGAGCAAGCGCCGGAGCCCATGCCACCGAGACCGCGTGCGCGCGGAATACCGTAGGCAGCAATCCGCCGACCTTGGCATCGCCGACTTCATAGAACGCAGTCACCGTCATTTCGGTTGCGCCCTCAGACCAGGAGTTCGGGATGGTGAAGCCTTCCGTGTGAACGCTGTCGGCTCCGGCGACGGTGAGCGCTCTTACTCCCCACTCGACCGCATGTTGCATGGCGGGAGTGCCCGGCACGCGGCCGCCGATTTCATCGGTCAGGTGGTGCAGATTGCTTTCGAGTGGGGAAGGTTGCAGGGCAACCTGAATGATGCGGGCCTCATCGTCAGTTTCAGTGGGAGGAGTGGCGGCAAGACAGATGGCACTCAGGACGAAGCAGGGCCATAAAGCTCTCATTTTCATATCGGGTGCATTAGAAACGAAATGCTGGAAAAGAGCAAAAGCTCATCGCGAAATGCGCGGAAGCCGTGGCCTCACTTCGGCGGCAGTGGGTCCATCTTGTCGAGTATGCGGACTGTTTCCAGCATGGTGACGCCGACAATTTCCAGGCTCTTAGGACTGAGCTTGTCCATCGTGTCTTGCGTCGTATGCCAGAAGACATCGTTGTACCCATAGTCGAAGTCAATAAAATCCGCGCAGGCGACGCCAAGCTTCATGAAAGGAATGTGATCGTCGTCCACGGGCATGGTTCGCGCGAAGAAATGCGACTGATAGCCAACCCGAGTGGCCGCCTCGTACACGACATCTTCGAGCCAGGGCGTCGAGTTTGAGTCGTGCTCGATGTTGAGATCGGCGTCGCCGACCATATCCGCCAGCAGGAATGCCTTTATCTTCTTCAGGGTCGCGTCGGCTTCCCATTTTTCTGCCAGGTGACGGATGCCGTAGAGGCTGTCATCGAGGAAAGGGACCTCGGTATCCGGCTTTATAGCCTCCTCGGCGTCGTCCCATACCAGCCAGACACTGTAACCTTCGCGAGTTTTGCCGCGGAGTTGGTTCGCGAATTCGAGAAGCAACCCGCTCGAGGAGCCGCCGTCGTTAGCTCCCACGAAGGATGTTTTGCGGAGCGGATAATTCGTGTCGTAATGGCTGGCGATCACGATGATCCCGTCTTTGGTCCCCGGAAACTTGGCGACAAGGTTATGAACGGGAAACTTCCCCTCGGGCGTGCCGGCAATGAACGTATCGTTTTCCACCTCGTCGCCTTTGAGATGGGCGAGCAAATAGTCTTCGACCTTCTTATGATTTGCGCTTCCCAGCGGACGCGGCCCGAAGGCTACGATTTCTTTGACGTATTGGAAGGCGCGGGTGGAATCGATCGCGGGCGAAGAACCGGCGTCGGGTGGTAGCGAGAGTTTTGTGGCGGCTGTGTCATCGGAAGCGGCAGGCACCTTCGTCTGCGTCGCTGTTGAACTGGCATTCTTATCATGGTCGCAGGCCATTAGGATCGCGGCGAACGAGAGCAAGACGATGGGAACAAACTTCATCCCGCTTCGCTTGCTCTTTCTCAAGATAGCGCTGACCTTCTTGCTGTTCGCATTCTCAAGTTTGCTCTTTTTCGATATCACTGGATCAACCTCGGAATTAAACCTCGCTGGCCCCCATAGGAATTTTATGTGGCCTGTTTGTCTCTCCGGGCCTGCCGCTGCTTGGGATGGACGAGCCAGGCGATGCCGATGCTGAGGGCATACAACGCCACCATGGGAGCAGCGAAAATGCACATGCTGCCTGGATCAGGACTCGGGGTGACGATGCCCGCAACGATGAAAATAATCAAAATAGCGTAGCGGAAATTCTTCCACATGAAGCCGGCGCTGACGATGCCCATCAGCGCCAGGAAAAAAATAAGAATCGGCATCTCGAAGATCAGCCCCATACCCAGGATAATGCTGAGAAATAGCGACGTGTACTCCGAGATTGTGATCATGGGCTGGAACTGGCTTCCAAAGCCGATCAGGAAGTCCAAGGCCCGGGGGTAAACGATGCGGTAGCCGAAGTATCCTCCGGCGCTAAACAAAGCAATCGTAGACGCCATGAAAGGAACCACATAGCGCTTTTCATTGCGATAAAGACCGGGCGAGATGAACATCCACACTTGATAGAGGACAAAAGGTGAAGTAAGGAACAGGCCAGCCAGCGCGGCAATCTTCAAGTAAAGGTTGAAGGGATCGATGGGGTTCAAGTAGACCAGTTTCTCCGTCAGGCCATTGGCTTTGAGGGCGTCCATGATCGGTTTCTGCATGATGGCGTAGATTCTCTCGCGAAAACCCCAGCAAGCAAAAAATCCCACAGCCACGGCAGCAATCGAGTAAACCAGGCGGCGGCGCAGTTCCTCCAGGTGATCGAGAAAGCCCATGGTTGGCATAGAGTCGTGTTTGGGCTCTTCGCCGGAGGCCTCGGCGGCGGTATCAAACATGCGACTCCTGCGGCGCCGTGGGATCAGCGACGCTCTCGGCCGTCGAAGTTGAACTCGCTGAGATGTCAGGATTCGAAACGGCCGGCGCGGTCTGATGTTCCGTGCCCTCGTCAACAGAATGTCCTGGGGGAACGTCCGGGCTGACAGGCGACTCCCGTTGCGGCGGAACAGGATCGCTGGCTGCGGGGCTTGAACTCACGCTGGGAACAGTTCCCAGCGGCGCTGGGTTCGGCGACAAGATCGTGGGCTTCTCGGTTTCCAAATGAGCGATTTCGGTTTCGATCTGCGACTTGAATTCATTCGACGCCCGCCGGAGTTCGGCAAGCAGACGGCCGGCTTGGCGCGCCATCCCCGGCAACTTCTTCGGCCCAAAAAGAATGAGGGCCAGGAAGAACAGGAAGATGGTGTCGGAAAAGCTCATGGCCTCATCATAATGCGGGAATGGAAACGCGGCAATGCGCGGCGCTTGCACCGGGCAGCAAACTCCAAAGCCGCGCCGCGCCGGACTATCGAGAATCGCTTAAGGGGCTGGTTTGAGAACAACCGTGCTTCGCTCATCGCCGGCGATGATGCGGTAAAACTTCTTGAGATCCTCAGCCTTAGCAACAGGTACGGTCAACTCCTTCACCTCAAAGGTACGGGTATAGCCGACAACGTTCCCATTCACCACGGTCTTGGCGTGATAGCTGGCGAAACCGAAGTCTGCATCGACGGGAGGCGGCAGGTCATCAACCACGTACCCTGCCGGAATCGAGATTTCGAATACATCCGTGTCGCGAGCTGGGCCCTCGAATTCGATGGAGAACTTCCGGGGTTCTTTGGTCTCCAGAAACCCCGAACCCTTGCTGCCAATCACGCGGGGCCTCACGAGAAGCAGGTTGCCGGCGTTCTTGGCATAGTTCGGCGACTCGAACGCGTAGTTGAACCCGAAGGGTTGGTCGGTTTGCTGCAGATTGACAAGGCTGGCTCGGGTGATGTGAAAGCTGGAAAGCGAACTGCCGAGAAGGTCCTCGATCGGCTTAATGCGATCGGTATCTTTGGTCACGGTGCGCAACCGCCACCGTTCGGAGGAAGCACGCTCGCCGAGCCGCATCTCTTTGACCTCGCCCTTTAACATGCCCGCCGAGTCGAGAGTTAGCTTGGCCGTGCGCTGGATGCTGTTCATGGAGGATGGCTGCTGCGGCAGTTCGATCAACTCGCCCCCACCGGGCGTCACCAGCAAGCCGTAGTTAGCTTGCAGCTCTCCCCGAATCTGGCCAAAAGGTGTCAGCTCGTCGGTCGGATCAAAGAAAAGAAGCTTGCCGAGCTTGGGATGGTCGATGGTGGCGATGAGGGATGGATTGGCCACGCCGTCAGGAAGTTTGACGGCAAGAATTGCGTGATTGAATCCGTGATGGGCTGGTGTTTGTGGGGTCACAGCACCGCGTTCGGTATAGATCACCACATGGTAGGAATCAATTCCGATCTCACGAAGCATAGAACGGACGAGAGTGGCTTTGTCTTTACAGTCGCCGTAACGATGCGCGAACACCTCAGCCGCAGGATGAGGTTGGTAGCCGCCCACGCCGAGTTCGATGGCCACATATCGAATGTCTTGTTGAACGAAGCCGGCCACTGCCTGCATTTTCTGAAGTAGCGTGGCCTGGGAGCCGGTGAGCACCGCAACCTGCTGTTTGACTTCCGGAGAGGCATCCACACGCTCCCCGATCAGGTTGGAATACCACTTTCCCATCGCGTCCCAATCCATATTGGAGTTGAGGGCGATTTTTTCCGATGTGAAAAACGACAACACCATTCGGCCGGCGACTCCGTCCAGAGGAGGCATCCAAGGCTCGTGACGAATCTCCTTTATGTCGCTGAGCACCCATTGCCAGGAGTTGCTTCCTGTCTGCGTGGGCTTGACCTCAAGATGATTGAGCCATGACGCTTTGTATTCCCATCCGGGGGGAAGCTGCAGAGAATAATGGCTCTCCCGGACTGGGTCATGTTCCTGGAACCCCCAGATATCTTGCAAAAATATAGGACGCTCCTCGGTTTCGTACTCGTATCCAACGATGTTGCCGACATCCGGCGCCGGGATCTGTAGTGTTTTAACCTTTGCATCTGACGCAAGTACGAAGTTTGGCATGTAAGCGCTTTCGATTGCGTCTTTCTCCTTAACTTCGTAATCCTTGCCCTGAGCCGGGATGCACCAGCCGTGAAGGCTATTAACCTTGCTCTGCGCATCGAAAGGGACCCTCACGGTGCCGTGATCGCGGCCATTGGGCCGGAGAATCTTGTAGGCTTCGCGAACCTGTGTGCGCATTTCCTCGGAGGAGATAACCGTGACGCGGGTTTCGGAATACAGCAACACAGCGTCAGTCTTTTCATCGTAGGAAGGTAACGGCGCATTGACCAACGCGTGCATCCATGGCGGGGCATCCCCACCTGCCGCGGCCCGTGGCGCCCCAACCAAAATGCTCGCAACGACGCACCCTATAAGCAACAGCCCCCTTCGGTCAGTTGCTCGCGGTCGCCGAACCGGGCTGCAGTACGATTTGCTCTTCATCTCCAGTCCTCACTACCTGAAAGAAATTTCGCAGCGCCGGATAGTACTTTGGGTCCAGCATCATGAAATCCACGATAAGCTTGCGCGTCAAATGCAATGTGTTCTTGCCATTCTCCACTTTCAGGCTATAGCCCACTACGTGTCCATCTTGGTCTTTCCCCGGTGGAACGCTGCTTACTTGCCAGCCAGAAGGAAGTTCGATAGTTACGTCGTCCATTGTCTGATAGGGATATTCGAAGTAAATCGGGTAAACCCGGTTGGCATGTTCGAAGGTGTGTTTCTCCGCGCCGGTGAAGACTCCGGCAGGAATGAGCACACGTTTCCCAGCGTTCGAGGCCCAACCAGGAATCTTCACGTCAAACTCCGCCACCAATGGGGTTTCCGAGCCACTCCAGTCCGGTTGGTTCATCAACTCCGTTTCCGCTGCGACGGGGACTTGTGTTTTCGCACGGTCTTCCAGGAACTTCTTGCGTGCCACCTGGTCTGCATGGCGGACATCGAGACGATGGTACATCGCTTCCAGGCCGGTGTAGGTAACGGTAAGCTTTCCTTCGAGGTCGCCATTATCGGTGAGTTTTAAGTTTGCCTTGCGTTCTATGCGAGACTCCGAAGCAGCCGGGAGTGTGGTCTGGATCCAGCTACCGCCGTCTTTGTCGAGACGCAACCCTGTGACTCCTGTTTCCGGCCACTGCAACATCCCAAAAGGAGTGAATTCCGCGCCCGGATCGAAATAAAGATCTTTGCCATTCAGTTTCACCAGCACAACATTGGAATTCAGCTTCCCAGGTTCCATCGTGTTTGGCGAAAAGAAATACTCCTGCCGACCGGAGACCCAGCATCCGTAGGCCTCAAAGCCTGCAGCGCGCACCAGACCTAGATACAGCCAGGTGAGTTGCGCTCCACTGCCGTAGCCGCGCTTCCACAAGTCTTCCACATTCTCGACTGGCTTTTCCCTGTCGCGCTTTTCCTCTTGCTCCGTTTTTCGCAACTCGTACGATTTGTTTCGAATCTGCTGCACGCGATCGTAAATTTTCCTTAGCTTTACTTCAGGAAGGTCGCTGGGAGAAACAAGCTGTGCCACTGCCTCTTCCATGGCTTGTCGCTTCCCCACAAAACTTTCCAACTGCCCATTTCGTTTATTGCCGACGTTCTTCCAGAACTTGTCGGGATTGTTTTCGGGGAGTTCGTCGGTGTAGATAAAATCCACGCGCGACCTCAACTCATTGATTGGAGGCATAAAGTCCTCCGACTGCAACGCGGGAATGTTGCTCGCCTCCATTCGGATGATATTGTCTGTGCCTTGCTGCGGGATAGACCCGGGCGGGAGCTCGTGCCAAGTCCAGCGGAGATGCATCGATCCATAGCTGGCGCTGTACGGTTTCAGCGAGAACCTGGCGCTCTTCGTGAAGAGATCGGAACTAAGAATCCACTGCGAACCGTAAAGCAGGACCTTGTGCTCGTAGACCTGGTCCTGTTTGAAATCGTGCGTAAAATAATACTCGATGACGCTTCCCACCTGGACGTCGGGAAGGGTAAAGCTCTTTGCCGTAAATCGCGATCCTCTTCCCTTAGCCAAGGATTTTTCGAAGACCTTGCCGTCAAATTCCGCGATGGAGCCGTCGGAATGGACGGTTCGAGCCCGGACGTTGACTATGTCTTCGCTCTCCGTATAAAACGGAATTTCTACGTTTCCGTAGTTGCGCCCTTCCTCGGTCAAAATCTTGATTCGGATGTAGTCATTCTCGTGAGTAGTCTGGCCGTTATCGTCGCGATCGACTTCGCGGTAAAGGATGACGGCAGGAGCGCCGGGAGCGAGCGGTTCGCTCGTCATCTTCAGCTCTTCAGGAGAAATCGGCTGGAAACCCACGCCCGCGAGAACGGTGACTGGAGGATACTCAGCGGCGGCCAGAAGCAGAAATATCCCACAGGAAGCAAAAGTGACCACTCGACGAAATAGCACGGACAACCTCCCCGAGCTCTTCCCTATGCCAAAACGGGCCCCCTGCACGTGTGGTGACGGTCACAATATAGCGGTATGACCTCGGCGTCAATAGGAGTTTGCGGGAGCGGCAAACCAGCGGCGCGGACGCAATTTAGAGGCGCCTCTGGAAGCTGGGAACCTTAACCCCCTCCCCGGTGCATCTCACAATAAGAAAGGGACGGCCAGCGGAATGGTTACCATTGGTAACTATCCCGGTCCGGGACCGTCTAACGTGGTGATATACTGCGTGTATTCAGCACGGTAGCTGGGGTGGTCGACAACCCTCAATCGAAGGAAAACTCAAGATGGCACGTAGTTCTCGCCGCTCTCTCTTTCTCGTAGTCTTCTTTCTCCTTGCCTGCGGTTTTCTGGGGATTCTTTTCGCCCAGCGCACGGGGCAACAATCGTCGCTCGACAGCGACTCCGACGTCAAAGACAGCCTGAAGCAGTTCTCGGATGTCTACTCTATCGTGGAGGAAAACTACGCGGAGCCGGTCAACCCGGACAAGGCTATCTACAACGGAGCCATCCCGGGAATGCTGCACGCGCTCGACCCGCATTCGAATTTTTTCGATCCTAAATCCTACGCGCTAATGCGCGAGGACCAGCGCGGCAAGTACTACGGCGTAGGCATGACGGTGGGGCCGCGCAACAACCAGGTCATCGTGATTTTTCCTTTCAACGGCACGCCCGCTTATAAAGCAGGCATTCATCCCGGTGACGTGATCATCGCCGTAGATGGTAAATCTACAGAGAACATGGGCACCACCGAAGTCGCCGACATGCTCAAGGGGCCGAAAGGGACCACGGTACACATCAGCATCTCGCGCGAAGGCGTGGAGAAGCCGATGGAGTTCACCCTGGTGCGCGATGAGATTCCGCGTTACAGCGTGGACGTGCATTTCCTTATCCGGCCTGGAATCGGCTACATGCACGTGAACGGATTCAACGAGACCACGGAAGAAGAAGTCTCCAGAGCGCTGGATGAGTTCGGCGATCTCAAGGGTCTGATTCTCGACTTGCGCGGTAATCCCGGCGGCCTGCTGAGCGAAGGCGTGGGCGTGGCCGACAAGTTCCTGAAGAAAAATCAGCTCATCGTTTCTCATCACGGACGCGCCTCCGCAGAAAAACGTTACGTGGCGCAGCATGGCAACGGCGGCAAGGATTATCCGCTGGTGGTGCTGGTCAATCGCTTAACCGCATCGGCGGCGGAGATCGTCTCCGGCGCGATTCAGGATCATGATCGCGGGCTGATCGTGGGTGAAGTCACGTTTGGCAAAGGCCTGGTACAGACCGTGTATCCGCTGTCGGAGAACACGGGGTTGGCTCTCACCACCGCTCACTATTACACGCCCAGCGGACGCCTGATCCAACGCGACTACAGCAACATTTCACTTTACGACTATTATTACAATCGCGAGGCGGAGTCGGGCAGCAACGCCAATCGCGAAGTGAAGTTGACCGACAGTGGACGCACGGTTTACGGCGGCGGCGGCATCACACCCGATGTGGTGATTCCTCCGATCAAGAGCAATCACTTTCAGGACACGCTCCTGCAGCACTATGCGTTCTTTAACTTCGCTAAACGCTACGTGGTGAATCATCATCCGACAAAGGGCTTCGAAGTCGACGACGCGATCCTGCAGGATTTCCGTAAGTCGCTCGACGAAGCCAATATTTCCTACACCCAGGCGGATCTGGTCGATAACAACGACTGGATCAAGTCCAACATCAAGGCCGAAATCTTTGTGGATGCGTTCGGTCAGGATGATGGCATGAAGGTGCGGGCAGAATCGGATCCGGAAGTTCTGAAAGGGCTGGATCTTCTTCCGCAGGCAAAGGCACTGGCCGACGGCGCCAAGCGCATCGTGGCTGAGCACAATGCAGCGGGAGCGTTCAACCATTAGGATGGAAAGAATTCCTGGAGGCCCGGACAGGTTCCGGGCCTTTGCTTTTGATCTCCGAGAGGTAGCTCCGCGCCCTGTCGGTCAATTGACTTCGGTATCGGCCTATGTGAAAATCCGCGGCAGAAGGCCATCTGGCTTGGTTTTTGGCGTCTGGATGTGCGAAAGAAAAGGCGCCTGTTTCCCCCATAGTCGAGCGTTGTCGGAGGTTGAGCCTTTGGATTCATTCCGGGAGATCGCGGTGAGAAGAAGCCAATCTCGGTGCGAATCGGGGCCGGTTTGAAAGCGGTCGTGCTGGGGTTGGCGGTCGCGTTGGCGCTGATTGCCGGGTGGACGGACTGGCGCAGCCGCCGCATTCCGAACTGGCTCACTGTGCCGGGATTCTTCATTGGAGTTTCGGTGAACGTGATCGCGAACGGCAGGGCCGGGCTAAACGCTTCCCTGCTGGGTGCAGGCTTCGGGTTGCTCGTGCTTTTGCCATTTGTTTTTCTCCGCAGCCTCGGCGCCGGTGACTGGAAATTGGCTGGGGCCTTGGGAGCCTTCGTAGGTTGGCAGGTGCTGGTAAATCTGCTGATGGGCTCGGTTTTCGTGGCCGGGATCATGGCCTTGGGATTGGTGATTTACAAAGGACGATTCAAGGAAACGCTCCGCAATATCGGTAGGCTGTTGGCGTCGATGTTGACGCTTCGGATGCCTGGGACCGAGGTTTCGCTCGATAATCCGCAGTCCCTCAAGGTCCCCTATGGCGTAGCATTGGCCTTGACGACTTTCCTTTTCGGCGTCGGAAAGATCTGGGAAGCGAAGATCTGGGGAGCAAGATAGCGATGAAGCAGTTGGGTTGGACAACATGGCGCGATTTGGCGCGAAGCGCGGACGCTTCTGAGATCGCGGAAACTGCCATGATCCTGCCCCTGTTCTTCATGATCTTTCTGGCCATCCTTTGGTTTGGGCAAGGGTTCCGCATTTACGGAACGATTACGCGCGCGGCCCGGGAAGGCGCGCGTGCGGCGGTGGCTCCGGTTTGCACAACGTGCGGGGGCTCGAATAATCCGTCGGCAAACGCCTGGACTGCGGTGCAAAGCGCCATGCAGGCAGCCCATCTCGATCCCACTCAGTTGCAGCAACCCACCATTCTCCCTGGGGTGTGCGCCTGTTCTGCCACCGCAAGTGCGACGAGTTGCAGTGGGGGAAGCGTCGTCAGCTGCGACGGCAGCGAGTCCAACATTTGCGTCCAGGGCGTAAGCCACCCCCGCGGCAATGGGAATCCTGCGCAGGAGGATAATATTGAGCTGTCCGCTCCCGCGAACGGTGGTGCTGGAGAGTGTGGCGTCTCGGTCAGCTTCCAGTATCCATACAAATTTTGGCTGCCGTTCAGTTCTTTAAATAATCAAACCATCAAGCTGCGGGCGCAGGCTCAGATGCGGGCGGAAACTCAATGAGCAACTGTCTTCATCGTTCAGTTCGGCGGGTGCGGGCATTCCGGCGGCTCTGGGCCGATGACTGCGCTTCTCAGATTGTGGAGTTCGCGCTCTCGCTGCCTTTGCTGGTGCTCTTCGTGGTGGGAATTTTTGATTTCAGCGGAGCGATCTCGTTGAAGCAGAAGGTCACTAACGCGGCGCGCGAGGCGGCACGCGTGGCTGCCGCGGATCCCGCCAATGATCTCGGATCGAGTGTGCAACCCGCGTCTGTGCTCGATGCGTTCTATGTCGTGGATAATTATCTGATATCGGAGAAGCTCAACGATTGCGGCCTGAGCGGCACCCTTCCAACGCAAACCGCTGGCACTCTTACCTGGGTTTCAACTGTATCGGGATGCCCCGGCGGCGGCCCTAGCGGCACGCTCACACTCACCATCAACCGGGGCTGCGTCAAGACGCAAGCGATAAGCGGTAACACAGTGAATCTGGTCGGCACCTGCGTCACCATTCTGTACCCGTACAAGTGGCAATACAGCAGCGTCACCGGTCTGCTGGGCATCACGTTCATCGGTCCGACCGGCATTACTACCACGGCTTCCGCCTTTAACGAGAATTGAGGGACCGCACATGCTACCGCCGCTAATCGAGCGCCAACGAACTCACGCGAATCTACGCTCGCGCGAGCGCGGATTCACGATGGCGCTGGTGACGGTGGCCTTGGTCACCATCATTGCTATGGCTGCGCTTTCGATCGACATTGGCACCCTTTACCAGGCCAAGGCGGAAGCTCAGCGCGCCGCGGATGCGGCGGCCCTGACTGCCGCGAGAATGATTTCCATCTCTGGCATCACCGGAGACCCGGCGAACGTAAGCAATTCATGGCCGCCGATCTGCGGAGGCGCCAGCAGCGCAGCCACTCTGGCCGCGATCAATGTGGCTCAACAGAACCTGATCAGCGGCGTCGCGGCCACCAGCGCTAACGTATCCGTGCAATATGGCGGCGGGAGCGCGGGCGCTACCAACACCAGTTGCACGGGTGCAGGGGCAGCCTTCGGCGTGAATCCTGTAGTTACAGTGACGGTTACAAGCGGCAAACTGCCAATCTTCTTCGCCCGCGTTTTTACATTATTCCCGCGCGGCAACTTTTCTAATACCACCGCCGTCGCCACTGCCACTGCCGAGGTATTTAATTCGTCGAATTCGGCCAGCGTTGCCGGCAGCATGATTCCGGTGCAGCCGCGATGCGTGAAGCCTTTGGTCATTCCCAACAAGGACCCGGGTAATCCGGGCGCGGCCTTCGTGTCCACCGTCGACGGATCTATCCAAAACCCAGGAGTTTTGGGAGGGAAAGTGATCGGCGAGACCTTCAATCTGGCCGCCGACTGTACCCCTGGTGGGTTCAATTGCCATGGCCGGAACATGCCCGACAATCCCCCTAAGTTGAATGGGACCAACCTGGATTACGTGCCGGCGTTAGTTTCGGGCAACCCAAGCGCGGCTCCCTCCTGTGCAAACGCCAATACCTTCCAGGAAGCGATCGGGGGATGCGATCAGAGCACGGTGTATACGTGCGGAACGCCGAGCGGAACCTCGGGAGCAACACAGTTGGACCTGAACGAAAATCCCGTGAATCCTGGCCGCGACGGCGGAGACGGCCCCGCCGCCGCTGAGTGCCTGATCAACCAGTCATCGGGAAACGACTCGCTCGATACAACCAGCTTTCCATTTCAGATCAAGGCGGGATCGGGCAGCGCGCTGGTACAGTCAGGAGTCGTCAGCTCCAACAACATTATCACCACCAGCAACAGCATCATGACCGTGCCGATCTTTGACAACGCCGGTGCCCCGTTCCCGCGTGGCAACCATGAGCCTCCAGTTACAATCGTCGGCTTCCTGCAAGTCTTCATCAATGACGTCGACACCACTAACGGAAACATAAATGTAACCGTACTGAACGTTTCCGGCTGCAGCAACAATGCCTCGAACTCTCCAGTAACCGGAACTTCCCCCGTGCCGATCCGGCTGATCACGTCGCCTTAATGTGAGCCGCCTCGATTTATGCGCAAATCAGGTTATACGCAAATCAATAAGGCGGAAGAATCCCATCAAACGACAAGTGGAAAGCAACCCAGAAAGATCGTTTACCTAGTTGGGAGGGTCGCTGTTTGGGGGGCCGTCGTTCCCGGGGTTCGGAGTCGGCGGCAACGTGCGGGTCGGGGGTGCGGCCGCGGGCTGGGTGTCGGCTTCATCTTCGTCATTCGTCAGCGACCGGGCTTGCGGCAGAGGAGTCGGCATCGGCCCATCCGGGCGCGCGGTGAGAATCACGCGATCCAAGCCGCCGGGATTAGTTGGCGAACTCAGGATCAGGAAATTGAATTGCGTACCGTTCAGTAAGTGAGCCAGAACTTCTGGAGCGGGTGCCGGGCCGAGCTCGGCCATGACTTTTTCCTGCTCCGCGCCCGCCGGGATCGCGATCTCCGCGCCGGTGCGTTCATGCACGGCCGAAAGAATTTCTGACAGGCTGGCTTTGTTGGAACTGATTGACAGCATTCCACTCTGAAATGAAACTTCCAGCGGCGGCTTCACTGGAAGCGGCGCTGGGGCGGACGCCGGCACGGCCGGGACGGCATAATTCGCATTTACCAGTGCCGCCCCTGAGGTAGTGCTGAGTCTCGCCGCTTCCGTGCCTGCCGCTCCTCCGACTTTGAGGATCACGGTTCTTCCCGAAGGAAAAACCTGGTAGCGCTGCGGACCGTTTAAATCAAGTACGACCCGCGTGACCGGTGGATCCGAAGAGAACAAACCCACGCGCAGGCTCTTCACTTCTCCGCGGTTCACCGGCTGATTGCGCAGTTGAGGCCCGGGAAGCGCGTTGACAAAATCCACCACCAGACGATCGGGACCAGTTAATACATTAATCTGTGGAACCACACGGTCGCTGGTCTCGATTTCGATTTCGACCTGGTTTCGGGAATCAAGCACTCGCACTCGCCGAATCGAAGGCACGGCCGCGGCCTGGCTGGAGAGTGGAGCGGGTGAACACACCGCTGCCCAGAGCAGCAAGACGGCACCGGCTCTGAGGGAGGGGTACATGAACACCTTAAATACTTTTGTATGGTTGCGCTTAGGTCGATTTTAGCAGCGTTGCCAAGGAGAAACCCTTACGAAAGGATTACAACCTTTGATCCTCCCGTCGCCGCTATGGCGTTAGCGGGTGGAGCAAAGCGTCGAGCAGATCGGGCTGCCCGGAGACCCGCTCCAGGTGCGGGTTCTGCTCGCCATCGTGGTACGAAATGGAATACGTCCGGAAAAACTGGGCGTTTTCGACAAGCAATTCAATCGGCGCGGCGCTTCCCTGCGCCGTCTTGATCGCGGCATGCAGAACTCCGGGAGTCCACTTGCGGCCGTTGACGGCGACTAACTTCATACCCGGCCCCAGTCCTGACTGGTAGCCAGGCGAACCGACGATCACGTCAATGAGTTTGCCATCCTTGTCGACGCTGAACCCCAGGGAATATGCGAAGCTCGCAGATTTCGACAACTTTTCCCCGGCTTTGTTGAAGGCGTTCGGTCGATCGTTGTAGACCAGCTTCCAGCCATCGCGCTCTATGCCGCCCAACGGTGCGTGAGTGCTTGTCGCGCCCACCCGCTCGCGCAGCAGACTAGCCCAATCGTAAGCAGCAACGTCATTCAGCGCGTGCACCACGTCGTCAAAGCTGTAAGGCGCAACCATCGGAGGTCCGCTCTGGCCGCCCTCGAAGCGGCGGCAAAAATCATCGAGAGAACGCTGGCCATGAGTCTGCTGGCGAATGATGGCGTCGACTTCAAGCCAGATCAATTCACCTTCGGGATAATAATCCAGACCGCGGCGCCAGTTTGACCACTGCGGTCCCATCATCCGTAGAGTCTGCACCGACCGCGCTGTGTCTTCCAAAGGCCGCCAGGTCCGCCCGGAACGGTGATCGAGACTGGCGGCGGTCGCTGCCAGCCCTTCGCGATATTGCTCGGGGGAAAGCAGTCCGCTGCGCTCCGCCAGTAGATTACCCAGATAATCCGTAAGGCCTTCGTAAACCCAGAGAAGATCGCCGATCATCGGCTCCTGATAGTTTCTTGTGGCCAGCCCCGCGGGCCGACGATACTTGCCATTCCAGGAGTGCGCGAATTCGTGCGGTAAAAGATCCGCATCCAGCATGTGCAGGTCAGGATCGAGAAGTGTGCGTTCACCGGCGACGCTGTCATCCGATTCGTGATGTTCCACTCCGTGGCCGCCGACTTGATCGCTGAGCGTGTACAGAAAGTGATACTGCCGGTAATGGCGTGCGCCGAATAGCGCGCCGGTTTCAGCAACCAGCTTTCGGTAAGCAGCGAGGTCCTCGGACTTCATCGCCAGATCCTCTTCGCTGTCGGCGACCAGATCCATTACATGCGTCGGTTTATTCGATCCTGCGGTCAACTCGATGCGACGGTAATGCTCTCCGGCGATCAATGGCGAGTCCACCAGAGTGGTGAGTGAGACCGGAGCGAACTCAACCTCATCGCCGAAGGTATGCGACGGTGTCAAAGCTGTTCCAAATTTCCACCCTGCAGGAAGCTTGATGGAAGGAATGAATTCGACCGCGTCGGAATCGGCGCCCTGCGGGTAAAGAACAACAGCATTCCAGTTGAGATCGAGCAAATTGCTGGAGGCGGCAGGCCCCCCGCCGCCTGCACTGTCATTGGAAGTGATTGCATCCAACGACACGTCAATCCCGGGCACGCCTTCAGGCACCGTAACGTGAAAGGCATACATGTCAACATCATCTCGTTGCCACACCAGCGCCTTGCCTTCCGCTTCCATATGAATGCCGGTGAGAGCCGCGATCGGGCCGCTAGGGCGATGATTGCCGGGAATCCATTTGGGAAATACCAGAGTCATCGCGCCCGGCCTGGCAGGAATGCTCAGCTTCGCGTGATAGAGATTCCGCGGAGCGTCGGTGAGGTCCACACGCAGCCGGATCGCTTGAGCCTGGACGGATTGAGTCTGGGTGGATTGGGCGAAGACGAAGCTGCGCGAGCTCGCTGAACCTAGCGTTCCCAGAACAAGCACGATCGAAAACCAACGAGCCAGACGCAAGAGCATCGAGAAATCTCCATGAGAACTAGCGAGTAGAGCCGAGGATAAAATTGGGACTCAAGAGCCTACCCAAAGAAGGGACATATGCGCAAGTGAGGCCGGGCGAAGGTCAAACTAAGCGCAGAGTGAGAGAA